>Ga0180008_1000097_pt1 | contig 89346 bp, 63 predicted proteins | sample MM_PW_MetaG_FD_121121 | JGI IMG/M metagenome (GOLD analysis project Ga0180008, IMG submission 121121) | Groundwater microbial communities from the Aspo Hard Rock Laboratory (HRL) deep subsurface site, Sweden - MM_PW_MetaG | ecosystem: Environmental > Aquatic > Deep subsurface > Groundwater... | reverse complement strand
TCCCGTAGCGCCCGAGGCGTTCAGCTGGATGTCCGATGCATCCATGCTGTAGGTCGTAGCGCCGGCTATGGACAGCGTGTAGGTGACGACGGTGCCGCTTTTCGCCGCGGTAGCGCTCGGGCCAGCGGTGATGGTCACCGTCGGCTCAATATTATCAAAAGCTATGGAATCGCTTGAACCAATCGACACATTGCCCGCTCTATCTATAGTGAAGATGTAGACGGTCTTGGTTTCATTGGCGGCGTTTGCAAACGTATAAGTTATTGGCGCGGAGTCTGCCCACGTGCTTCCAGGTGTACTCGATTCAGAAACCTGCCAGCCCACGATACCGGAGAGACTATCGCTAGCAGCGTAGCCTATGCTTATGCTCTGGGTGTTTGAATATTCGTTCCCGCCCGATAACGAGAGGCCGATGGAGAAGCTTGGCGCCACCGTATCCAAGCACACGTACAGCGTATTCATCGTTGTCTCGGTATCGAGGCTAGACCAGTTGCCGGAGGTGTCGGCGACCTGGATTTGAATCTTTGCCCAGCCGTTTTCCGAAGGCGCGGTCGTACGGCTCTGCAGGGTGTACGGCTTTTCGACGAGGAAGTCTATATCGCCGGAGTTATAGACCGTGCCGCCCGCTGGCATGCTCCCGCTGGCGTCGCCGGTACTCCACGGAGTCTCGATAATGCGCATCTGGGTAATATCGCTGAGGTCGTCCTCGGCCGCGATATTAAAGGTAACGGCGGGCGAAGCGACGTAGCCGTTCCCGGTAACGGAGTAGGCGGTAATGGCCGGGGCCGACGTATCCTTGCCGCTCCCGGTCTCGAAGAACCATGAGAAATCGTTCGTCATGGCGTTGCCGGCGGCGTCGGTTATGGCGGAGGCGAGCGATACCGTAACGGTGCTGTAAATCTCAAGGAATTCGCCGCTTTTTAGGCCTATCGTCAATGACGATCCTTCTACGGAAGCGGTGAACCTATCCTCTATATGGGTCGGTGTTTCTGAAGTAATCTTTGCCGTCTTGACCGTGGTAATCTGAATTAGCTTATCCAGCCCGATCTGCCCGGACAAGTCGCTGATCGCCTCGTTGAACGTGACGACTATAGTCTTGTTGATCAGGTTATTCGTAGAGCCCGAGTAAGGGGTCCAGGTGACCACATACGGCCTCCTGTCGAACGTCGGCTGTAAAGTCAGGCCCTCCACGACCCTGTTGATCGTGATCTCGGTCGTCGCCTTCGTCGCGTCGGCGAAGGTATAGTCGCCCTCCGCGCCGGAGCATACCCAGCCGGCGAAGGTATAGTCGTCGCCTACCGTCGTCGTGATGGTGTACTCGAGGCCCACCTTATACGATTGCGCGCCTATCGGGCTGGGCGCGCCCATGCTCGTCTTCTCGGCCGGGAGGATGGTCACCGCCACGCTCGGCGCGCTCGCCGTCGCCACGTCTTCCTTGATTATGGCCTTCAGGTCCTCGGTGCCGAAGAAGTCGTCGCAGGTGGAGAACGATAGCGCGGCGGCTATGGCTAGGAGGTAGAGGCCTATTCGGCGGGCGGCGGTCGGTTTCATGGTGTCTTCTCCGAGGCTTTGGGACTGGCGTTCAGGGGCGTTATGCGTACGTCTGAGAATTCCGCTAGGTCGAGGGCGCGGAGCGCCGCGAAGTCGCTGGGGGCGGGGTTAGTGAGGCCCGCGACCTCGAGGCTGCGCTCGCCGTCCACGAGGACGACGAGGAGGCCCGAGGCCGGGTCGTATTCTATGCGGTAGTCGCGGAGCTCGAAGGCGGAGCCCGGGAGCTTGACCGACGCGAGCATGGGCATGGCCACGTCGCCCTTGGAACGGTAGACCTGCAGGCGCGGGGCCGCGTCCCCGTAGGTCTTGGGGTCGCTCGTTACCCATACGAGTATCGAGTCGCCGCCGCCGTAGCCGGACAGCCTCCAGTCGCCGCGGCCGTGCAGGTGCATGCCGAAGCCCACCCAGCCTGAGCCGGCGGCGCGGGCCTTGAACTCGTAGGCGGCAGGGCCGGAGAGACCGGGCGTGGCGACGACGAGCTTGGCGTACATCGCCTTGGGGTCGGACATGGAGGCTTTTGACTCGGTTCGCTCCCACGAGCCGTTGGCTACGCGGGTCAATGAGGACGTTAGGTCGATAGGGGGCGCGACGGGAACGCTCGCGAGGGTCGCGGGGACGGTCGGGACAGCCGGGACAGCCGGGACAGCCGGGACAGCCGGGACAGCCGGGACGTAGCCGGAGGCGTCGGCGCCTTCGGGCAGGCGCTTCCCGAGGGCCGGAGCGCCGCCGCGATCTACCGTGGGGGTATAGCTAGAAGCGGGGGCGAACCGTGGTTTAGGCGTTCTCGTCCTTTCCTCGGCCACGGGCGGGGGAGGGGGAGCGATCGGAGCCGAGGCCTGGGGCTCGGCCTTGGCTATCGATGGAGCGACTTCCGGTTTCAGTTCCGGCGAAACTACGGCGGCAATCGGGGCGACCGCCTCGGGGACGGTTTCGACAGGCGCTTCCTGCGCGAGCTCCGCCGTCGGTTCGACGACGGCGGCAATCGGCCCCGTAGGCGCTGCGGTCGCGAACGACTTCGAGGCGGCGGCGAGGGCGCGGGCGGCGGCGCGGGCGGCTTCTATCGCCTCGCGCTCGGCGTCCTCGGCGGACGGGGCTTCGGTTATCGGCTCCGTCGCGGCGACCGGAGTCGTTACCGGGCTAGGAGTAGCTACTGGGTCAAGAGTCGGGTTGGGAGCCGCTATCGCGGCCGGCCGTTCTATCGGCTCGGTTCTCGTCGGCGTCGATATAGTCGCGGAAGGCAGGGCTATCGCGACCGGCGGCGGCACTATTGTCGCGGCATCGGCGGCCTCGGCCGCCTTAGAGGCTATCTCGACGTCCTCGGGCGGCTTCTCAATGACCGACGGCGGGGCGACGGGAGCGGACGACTTTGGCGTCGCGACGGTTGCCTTCACCGCGGCCAGCGCCTCTACCGTCGACGTGGGCCGCGGCTTCGCTTCGGGGGCCGGAACCGCTACGGGCGCGGGAGCCTCAACTAAGGCGGGTTCCTTGGCTAGGTCCTTGGCGGGTTCTTGGGTTAGTTCTTGCGCTGACTCCGGGGCTGGTTCCGGGGCCGCGACGACTGCTTGTTCGGTCTCGAGCTCAGGAAGCGCCTCCATGACAGCGGGCTCCGGGGCCGCTTCCGGGGCCGGCTCAGGGGCGGCTACGACCGCGGTTCCTCGTTCAGGCTCGAGGAGCGCGATGTCCAGGGGCTCGGGCTCCGCTTCCGGCGCGGCGATTACGGCGCTTCCGCGGGCGACGTCCGAGGAAACCGTGGAAGAAACCTCAGAGGCAATCGGGGCCGGGACTTCGACGGGCGCTATCGTAGCCGCGACCGGGGGAGGAGGCGCGATGGCGACAGCCGGCGTGACCGGCGCGGCCGCCTCGGCGGGAAGCTCGAAGCTGAGGCCCGGCTTCGACCAGACCGAGCCCGCGAGGCGGTCCGCCATGGACCAGGCGCGGCCGGAGCCGCCGTAGGCGGAGGCGAGATAACCGTACCTGACGGCCAGGGCAGGGGCCTCCGCCCTGAGGCCTTCGTAGAGGATGGCCGACTCGGAATACCGGTCGAGCTCGTAGGCGCAGCGGGCCATGCCCAGCACGGCCACGGGATCGCCGGGCAGGAGGGTCGTCGTCCATTCGTAGTACGAGTACGCGAGCTCGTAGTCCTTGCGGACGTAGGCGATGCTCGCGAGGTTGTTCCAGGCCCAGGCGTAGCCGGCCTTGGAGGCCTCGGCGAAGCGTTCCCAGGCAGGATCCAGCATGCCGACCTTGGCCATGGCCATGCCGTACTCGTTGAGCACCTCCGGCTCCCGCTTGCCGGCCAGCTTCTTCTCGTACTCGGCGACGATAGGCTCCATCTCCCGGGACACGAAGCGGTCCACCCCGGCGTCGAAGGCGGCCATCGCCTTGGCCTCGTCGGGCAGGGCGAAGCGCGCGGCCGCGTCCTGGAGGCCCGAAGGCTTATACTTCAGCCAGTTGTCCTTCATCGCGAAGAAGGCCGCGCTACCGACTCGGCTGTTGTCTATCCACTGCTTGGCGCCTACGCGCCACGCCTTTACGAAGCCTTCCTTGACCATCGTTATCTCTATGGGCGCCCAGGCGCGGCCGTCGCGGAACAGGAGTAGGCCGGGATCGAAGAACTTCTCGCGGGCCTCGGCCTCCGACAGGCCCAGGTCGAAGGCCATGTAGATGTGGCCGGGTATGGTGATGAAGGCCGTCGGTATGCCCGACGACTCGAGGAGCGAGCAGTACAGGATGGAGAGGTCGTCGCAGTCGCCGCCGCGGTACATCAGGGTCTGGCTGGGGTACTGCAGGTAGTCTATGACCGCCTCGTTGGCCGACATCTCTATATACGCGCTGTTCGGGTCGATGACGTAGTTGAGGCCGTAGAGCTTGAGCGACTCGAAGATGCCCAGGGCGTACTGGAGGTTGGGCGGGAGCTCGCTGCGCATCCTGTCTCGGACGACGCTGGAGGCGTAGCGGGAGAACCATAGCGCCGCCGGGTCGGTCGGCGACACGAAGGCTGCGGCGCGCCTGTCGTCTTCCCACGACATGGCGTTGCGATGGTGGAGCGATAGGGCCAGCCCCTCGCGCGCCTCGCGCTTGGAGCCAAGGAACGAGTACTCGGCGCTTATCTCGGCGCTCGTGGCGCCGTTCTCGGTGAGGGTAAGGACGCGCTCGTCGAAGACGGCGTAGAGCGGGACGGTAACGCTCTGCCCGCGCTCCAGGCGCTCGACCGTGGTGCATAGGCGCGGCCCGCCCATGTACTCGGGGGCGAAGAACGATACCCGTACGTTGTCTATGGGGCCGTCCTCGTCGTTGCGTATCGTCACCGAGCCCAGGGGCTCGGAGTCGTACCAGGAGCGGAACACCGGGAAGATGGCCTGGGTCTGGACCTTCTGGAACACCAGGTTGACGCGGTCGCGGCTCGTCTCCTCGGGCGACAGCTTGAGCCGGATGCCGGCGCTGACGGCGTCCAGGAAGGGCCCGGTATTCGGGTTGGCTAGCCGCTCGTAGCCAGCGGATATTCCCAGGGTCATGGCGGCCGAGAGCCTGAAGCTGGCCTCGAGCCTGGCTCCTAGCTCGTAGAGCCCGACGCTCCGCTCGTCGTACGTTACCTTGCCGAGCCCGGCATGCCCGGAGACCCCGACCGAGATTCGCTCGAAGAGCCTGGCCACGAAGCCGAGCCCGGCGGACCCTCCTATGTATAGCATCGATTCGTTGGACGCCAGCGTCATCGAGTAGACGCCGGCCCTTCCGAGGGCCTCGACGAAGGGGAGGGCGGCGTAGGATACCTGGGCCGTCCCGCCTAGAGCGTAGCTGACGTCGGGGTCGGGTTCCAGGGCTCCGGGGAACCAGCCGTCGAACGACGCGGATACGCCGAGGCGCGCCGCGTTGGGCGCGCCTAGCGGAGAACCGAGGGGCGAGGGCCGATCGGATTCCGATACGCCTTGCGCCCCTACGCCTGCGGCCGAGCCGACGGCCGCTAGAAATAGTCCCGTACGCTTACTTTTTTTCACTAATAACCACCCTTAGGCCGAGCCGTATAGGCCGGGCTCAGTCGTCCCAAAGCATCCCGCCGCCCCTGTCCATAACCGCCGAGGCGCGGGCCGTAGAGCCCGTGAGCTTCGCGGAGAGATAACCGTAGCGCTCGGCCAGTTCCGGTATGTAGTCGGTCGCCTTGCGGAATAGCGCGTCGGCCTCCTCGTAGCGATCCAGCTCGTAGAGCGACCGCGCGAGGCCTATGATGGCGGCGACGTCCTCGGGCCGGTCGGCCGTCGCCTTCTCGAACCAGGCGGCCGCGGTCTTGTAATCGCCGGTAAGGAACGCCACGTTGCCTATATTGACGGCCGCCGATTCGTGGCCGAGCCTGGCCGCGGCCTGGAACTCCGCGAGCGCCTGGGCGTACATGCCGTAGCGGGCGTACAGGACGCCGAGGGAGTTTCGCTGCCTGCCGGTGCCGCCGTCCGGCCCGAACGACAGTTTCATGCGCTCCGCGCGCGGCGTCACTTCCTTGGCTACGACGAGGGAGACGGCGTTGTCGAAGGCCGCGCGGACCTGGTCCTCCGACGGCTTCTTGGTGGCCGCGGTTATGCCGGGCACGCCGGCGGGCGGGTATCGGCGCCAGGCGTCGGCCAGTTTATAGAAGCGCTCCCTGGCGTTAGGCGTGGACTTCACGAGGGCCGCGCCCTCGCTCCAGGCCCTGAGGAAGCCCTCGCGCAGCGCGGACACCTTTACGGGAGCCCAGGCCTCGCCGTCCACGAAGATGAAGTCGCCCGAGTCGGAGAACGAGCTTTTAGTCGCCGCCTCGGCCCCGGTCATCTTGAACGCCACGAGCACTTCCGCGTCCAGGGGAAGGAGGGCGGCGGGCACGCCGACCGACTCGAGCTCGGCCGCGTAGAGCGCCGCTATGTCGTCGGAGTCGCCGCCGCGGTAGGCTATGGTCTGGTAGGGGTACTGGACGTAGTCCACCTCCGTAGGAGCCGAGCGCATCCGGGCGTACGGCGTCTGCGGATCGGCGGTCCAGGCTATGCCGGTGAGCCTGAGCCCCTCGAAGATGCCCAGCGCGTACTGCAGGTTGGAGTCGAGCTCCATCCTGGCCTTCGACCTGATGACTCCGGCTAGGAACTTGCTGGAATCGAGCACGGCCGGGTCGTTGGGGCTGACGAACGACGCGAGGATCTTAGGATCGGCCCAGGTGAGGGCGTTGCGGTGCATGATGGATATGGTCGTCTCGGCCTTGGCCGTCCTGGGCTCGCCTAGCAGGGTATAGGATATCTGCACCTCGCCGCGTACCTTCACGTTCTCGGTCACCGACATCACCTGGTCGGAGAAGTCGGCGAGCAGGGGCGCGCTCGTCACGCCGCCCTTGCCGAGGTACGGGACCTTGGCGCACAGCACGGGGCCGGCGGTATAGCCCTCGGCGCGGAACCATATCTCCACGTCGCGTATCTCGGCGGTCTCGGCGTTACGGATGGAGACAGCGCCGAACGGGCCTTTCGCGTAGTCGAAGGCCACGATCGGGTAGACGGGAGTCGACTCCGAGGATTGCAGGGCGGCGCGGCCCTCAGAGTTCTTGGAGCCGAGGCCAATATCCGCCACGAGAGATACCGAGACGCCCTTGTAGAAGGAGCCGACCAGCCCCTCGACCTTATTGAGGAGGTCTATGTACGAGGCGCCGGCCGATATCGTGAAGCTGGGGCTGACGCGGTAGCCGAGCTCGGCGCCGGCCTTCCAGAAGACGTTCCCGCTCATCTGCGGATCCCCGCTCGGGTCCGTATACGATCCTACGTATATCCCGGAGCCGCCGGAGGCGCCGATCTTTATCCGCGGCAAGGGGAAGGCGAAGACGCCGAGGCCGAGGCCTCCGGAGGCGAGCATCAGCGAGCCGGACGAGTCGGAGGACGCGGGCGAAACGTAGCGGATGTCGGCCCCGAGGTAGGGCGCCATGAAGCCGAGCACGTCCATGTCCATGACGAAGGATCCGCCGCCCCCGAGCCCGAAAGTGTCCGAGTCGGCGATAGGTATGAGTATATCCGGAGCCACGCGGATACGGACGTCCTGCGCTCCGGCGCTGGCCGCGGCTACTATCGCGGCCAATGCCGCGAACGCGAAGGCTTTGCTGGCTCGTCCGGTAAGATCGCGCATCTGAGCTCCTTTTTACTTTCCTTGTATCGCGGGCGCGAAAACAACGAGCTCGCCCCGCGCATTATAATGAAGAAGTAAAGATATCCCATTTCTAGTATACACCTCGTTCGGCAATAAATCCTAGTATTTTTTCGTCAAAACGTTAGTATCAATTATTTACATAATAGAGATTTGCCTACGCAATATGAAAGGTTTCCCATAGGGAGAGCCATGCTCGGGACCCGTTCTCGCGTTAATGCCACTCGGGGCGGTTTTCCTGTATACTAGACCGCTCGATGGAGGAGCGCGATGCTTGAGCCTAGCCTGAACGACGATACGCTTCAGAAGCGCCTGAAGGCGCTCTGCCCCGACGGCCTGACGATCTTTACCCTCGAGGGGGATACCATCCGCGGTATCCTGTCGTCGGCGACTACCATGGTCGCCATGATGCGCGCGGCCCACGGCCTGGGCCTCCTCGAGACGGAGGTGCTGGGAAGGGCCTTCGTCGCCTCCTCGCTCCTGTCCGCCACTATCAAGGGCGAGGACCGCGTCGTCATGAAGGTGGAGGGCGACGGGCCCGCTCAAGGTTTCTCGGTAGAGTGCAACGCGTTCGGCGACGTCAGGGGGCGCCTGTTCAAGGCGCCGTTCGCGCTGGACTCGCCGCCCGGGAGCCTCGACACCGGCCCCCTCGTCGGAGCGGGCAGCATAATGCTGACGCGCTTCATGGCGGGCGCGACCGAGCCGGTCTCGGGGCGCGCGGAGCTGCGTAGCGGCAGGATAGCCGAGGACCTGTCGTGGTATTACCACGTTTCCGAGCAGACCCGTACCTTATTCAAGGTCGGCCTGCATTTCGACGCCGAAGGCCGCGTCGCGGGCGCCGGCGGGCTCTTCCTCCAGGCCATGCCCGGCGCGAGCGACGAGGCCCTGGACCGAGTGGAGCGGCTCGCCTACGGGATGGATCCGCTCGGCGAGACCTTCGCGTCGGGCGCGACGCGCATGGACGTGTGCCTCAGGTCGTTCCCGTTCTTCGATTACAACCACCTCGACGAGCGGACGACCCGATTCTACTGCGGATGCTCGAAGGATCGGCTCGGGGCCTATATCGGGGCCCTTCCCGCCGACGAGCTCGCCGACATGGCTAGCGACGGGCCCTTCCCGCTAACGGTGACGTGCCACAACTGCGGATCCGCGTATACGTTCTCGAAGGAGGAGCTTGAAGAGATGGTGAGGTACCGTACGATTCAATAAATGAAACGCAGTGTCGTATGTTGAACTGGTTTACTCTTTTCTATTGCGAAAGCGTCGTCCTCCTAGTACTATTACGCTCGGGGATCGTATCGAGCCCCGATGACGGTCGCCGTATCGAGCCTCGCGGGCGGTACCGGCGTTCGTACTGATAAAGGAGACGGGCATGAAGCTCTCGAAGTATTCCGGCGATCTATCGGGTCTCGACTACTTGTCGCTACTGGTCGTGGATATCCACGGTTCCGTGCGCTCGGTCTCGCTGCCGCGCGCCTACGTGAGCGACAAGGTGCTCAAGAACGGCATCGGCTTCGACGCCAGCAACTTCGGGTACGCGCAGGTGCATAAGAGCGACATGGTGGCCATCCCCGACCTGTCGACGGGCTTCGTCGAGGAACGGGACGGCTTCAAGATACTGCACGCCTTCTGCGACGTCTGGACCACGGACGGCGAGCCGTTCGACCAGTACCCCCGCACGGTGGCCCGAAAGGCCATGGACGCCCTGCGCGCCAGCGGGGTAGGCGACGACGCCAAGATGCTGGTAGAGCTCGAGTTCTACGCGTTCGACGACGCTCGCTATTCCACCACCACGGGGCATTCCTACTATTACGTCGAGAGCGCCGAGGGCATAGGCGACGACTACGCGGACTCGCCCCGCTTCGGGTTGTCCAAGGGCTATCACCGCATGGGCCCCGACGATAAGTACGGCCGGCTCCGCGACGAGGCGGTGCGTACGATGGAGGCGGCGGGCATCCCGGTCAAGTACCACCATCACGAGGTCGCGGCCTCCCAGCTTGAGATAGAGCTGAATTTCATCTCCCTCGTCGCGGCCGCCGACGCCGTCGTACTGTCCAAGTGGATAATCAAGTCGATAGCCGACGAGCTGGGCCTGTTCGTCACCTTCATGCCCAAGCCGATGTACAAGATAGCGGGCTCCGGGATGCACGTGCACCAGTTCGTGGAGAAGGCCGGGAAGAGCATCTTCCCCGGCGAGGGCCTGTACGGCCTATCCGAGGCCGGCCTCTCGTATACCGCCGGCGTCCTGTCCCACGCGCTGTCCGGCTCCCTCCTCGCCTGGTCCAACCCGAGCACCAACAGCTACCGCCGGCTGGTACCCGGCTACGAGGCGCCCGTGTCGGCGACCTTCGCCCAGGGCAGCCGAGCGGCCGCCGTGCGCATCCCCGGCTACCTCAAGAAAGGCGAGGCGCGCATCGAGTTCCGGACCGGCGACGCCACGGCCAATGTCTACTACTTCCTCGCCGCCATGCTGCTCGCCGGCCTGGACGGAGTGACGCGCGGCCTGGATCCCGTCAAGCTCGGTTACGCGTCGACCAAGGAAACGCCCAAGAATACCTTCCCGACCGGCCTGTTCCACGTGCTGTCCGGCCTCAGGCGGGATTCCGCCTACCTGAAGGCCGCCTTCCCCGAGGAGCTCGTCGATAGCTGGATAGCCATGAAGACGCAGGAGGCCGAATACGTCTATAACGCCCCCGTGCCGCAGGAATACGAGCTGTACTTCTGATGGCTAGCCTCGACGCGCGATTAGAGTCGATCCTCGCCGCGGCCAGGGCGGAGGGCAGGGACGCGCTCACCGAGCCGGAAGGCGTGGAGATACTGAGGGCCATGGGGCTCCGGGTGCCCGTCAGCCTGTTCGCCTCGGATTCCTCGGCAGCCGCCGGCCTCGCGCCGGCGCCGGGCGACCGGGTCGTCATAAAGGTGGTCAGTCCCGAGATACTCCACAAGACCGAGGCCGGCGGCGTCGCCATGGTAGCGAACGAGCCCGAGGCTATCCGCGCCGCCGTAGCCGACATGGAGGCCCGTTTCAAGGGCCTCCGCGTGGAGGGCTATACGGTCAACGAGTTCGTATCCTTCGAGCCGAGGCTTGGCCACGAGATAATCGTCGGCTACCGCTTCGCGCGGGACTTCGGGCCCGTCGTCTCGTTCGGGCCGGGCGGCATCTACACCGAGTTCTTGGCGAAGAATTTCATGCCCGGCGCCGCGAGCCTCTTCCTCAGCCCCGACGGCGCGGACCGCGGGCTCGTCAGGGAAGCCCTGCGCGGCAACGCCGTTAGGGAGCTCCTGTGCGGCGGGCTCCGAGGCACGAAGCCGACTATAGAGGAAGACCGGCTCGTCGACCTGCTCATGGCCTTCGTCGAGGCCGCCCCCGCCTTCGCGAGGGCCGGGATCACCGAGCTGGAGGTCAATCCCTTCGTCGTCCAGAAGGGGGCGGCCGGAGGCCCGGCCGAGCTCGTGGCGCTCGACGCCCTGGCCAAGCTCGGTACGGTCGCCTCCGGTTCCGGCGAGCTGGCCGTAGCCGCCGACGGCTCGGTCGTCAACCGCGCCCAGGCCGAGAGGCCCGTCGGCAAGATAGACAGGCTCCTGTCGCCCGCGAGCGCCGCCGTCATAGGCGTGTCCGAGAAGGGCATGAATAACGGCCGCATAATACTCCGCAACCTCCTGGAGAACGGCTTCGACCCCGCGCGGCTCTACGTCGTCAAGGCGGGGCTCGAGGAGATAGACGGCTGCAGGTGCGTGCCGGACGTCGCCTCCCTTCCCGAGAAGGTGGACCTCTTCGTCCTCGTCATACCCGCGAGCCAGGCGCCCGCGTGCATCGCGGAGCTCGCGGAGACGGACAAGGCCGAATCGGTCATAGTGATCCCGGGAGGCCTGGAGGAGAAGTCGGGCACCGAGGCCATAGTCGCCCGCATGAGGGCGGCCCTCGACGCGTCGCGCTCCGGCCCGAGCCGGGGGCCCCTCCTCAACGGAGGCAACTGCCTCGGCGTGCGGTCCGTGCCGGGCAAGTACAACACGCTGTTCATACCCGAGTACAAGCTGCCTATGCCGACGGGCAGGGTCGCGCCCGTCGCCCTCGTGTCCCAGTCCGGGGCCTTCGCGATATGCCGCGTCTCCAAGCATCCCGACCTTAACCCCAAGTACGTGATCACCTGCGGCAACCAGATGGACGTGACCGTGGGAGACTACCTCGAGCGGCTCGCCCTCGATACGGAGATAAGGCTGTTCGCCGTCTACGTCGAGGGCTTCAAGCCGATGGACGGCCTCAAGACCCTGCGCGCGGTCAGGCGCATAGTCGAGAGCGGCCGGCGCGTCATCTTCTACCGCGCGGGCAGGACCGCCGCGGGAGCCGCCGCGAGCGCCAGCCATACGGCGAGCATAGCGGGCGACTACCCAGTCACCCGCGCCCTGCTGTCTCGCGCCGGCGCCGCCGTCGTGGAGAGCCTGGACGATTTCGACGACGCCCTGACCCTGTTCTCCGCGTTCTCGGACGGGAAGAAGGCCGGCGGGGCCAGGCTGGGCGCGCTTTCTAACGCCGGCTTCGAGTGCGTGGCGTTCGCGGATAACCTGGGTCGGCTGTCTATAGCGGAATTCGGAAAAAGCACGACCGCCCGGCTCGAGAGGACGCTGGCCGACGCCAAGATAGGCGAGATAGTCGACGCCCATAACCCGCTGGACGTCACGCCTATGGGCGACGACGCCCTCTACTACGATACCTTCGACGCGATACTCGCCGACGATAGCGTCGACGTCGGCATCGTCGGCATCGTGCCCCTGACCGCGCGCATGAATACGCTCGCGGCGGGGAAGGGCCACGCGGAGGACGTGACGCGGGGCGACTCGCTGGCGGCCCGCTACGGCGAGCTGTTCGCGAGGACGCAGAAGCCGTGGGTCGCCGTCGTCGACTCGGGCGAGCTCTACGACCCCCTCGCCCGAGAGCTCGTCCGCCGCGGCGTCCCCACGTTCAGGACCGCGGATCGGGCATTGAGGATGCTGAACCTGTGGCTAAAGGCGACCGCGTCGCAATACGCGCGGTCCTGAACGTCTCGTAACGGCCCGGAGCGAGTATCCGCGCTCCGGGTCCGCGGTATCGCACGCCGCGCCCAGCGGCGACGTTCGATACGCTTCCTCGCGATGCCGGCCGCCTTCAGGCGGACGGACCGGGCATTGAGGATGCTGAACCTGTGGCTAAAGGCGACCGGATTGTAACCTTGGGCCGGGCTCGGGCCATTACTGATTGATTCCTCCTTGTAATACAGCCGCCGCGGCGGAACGGCGGCTGTTTTATAGCGAGGCTATGAGCACCGTGACGTCGTCGGAGAAGGCCTTCCCCGGGTGGCGGGAGAGTATGGCGTCGCAAAGCCCCGCCGGACCGAGGCCGCCTCCGACCGCCTCGGCTATCTCGAGGGCTAGCTTGTTAGACGATAGGAGCTCTCCGACGCTCACGTCGTCGACGAGCCCGTCGGTGAACATGACGATAGCGTCGCCGGGCGCGAAGGCGGCGGTTCGCTGCGAGTACTCGAGCCCGCGCTGGAAGCCTAGGGCCGGGCCGTCGAACGAGAAGATGTCCTTGACGCCGCCTCCCGAGCAGAGGAGCGCGTCGGGGAGGCCCGCGTTGGAGACCGCGACCGTCATGGCCTTCGGGTCGACGAAGGCCGCCGCGAACGCGACTATGGTGTCGGGCGAGCTGGCGAGCATCGCGCACAGGTCGTCGTTCAGCTCCGATAGGAAACCGGCCGGCGAATCGTACTTTTCTGCCCGTAGGAATCGGCTACCCTGAACCACCGTCTTCACGATCAACGTTACCAGGGCGGGCTTTATGCCGTGGCCTGAGACGTCGCCGACGAGGATGGCGGTCCGTCCGTCGGGAAGCTCGAAGGAATCGTAGTAGTCGCCGCCGCAGGAAAGCCGCTCGAGGGGACGATACTCGACCGAGACGGCGGGATACGCCGGCGCGCTCATCGATCCTAGTATGGCCCGTTGGAAGGCTCCCGCGGTCGAGAGCTGGCGCGCCAATTCTTCCTTGAGCCTCGAGTTCTCCTTGCGCAGCCTGTACTCCGAGAGGGCGCCGTCGATCTCCGCGTAGAGGCTGCCCTGGTTCCACGGCTTCTGGAGGAGGCCCCTGATGTCGGACGAGACGGCGCGGCGAATGTCGTCCATGTCGGAGTAGGCGGTCAGGAGCACCGTCTGGATGTCGGGATCGGCCGCGCGGACGCGCTCGAGCAGCTCCGCGCCGTTCATCGTCGGCATGCGCAGGTCGGAGATGACCAGGAAGTCGTCTCCGCCCTGCGGGTCCGTCTCGTCGAGATAGGCGAGCGGATCGTCGAAGGCCCGGATGTCGAACGCGTCCTCGGTATACCTCATGCGTATCTCGCGCTCGAGGGCCTTGGCTACGCGGGGTTCGTCGTCCACGATGACGAGCCTGAGTCGTTTCTCTTGTACGGGCATCCAGTACTCCGATCGCGGGATGAAGTCAGCGCTATCCTAAGTCTAGCATACTCGGCTCGCGTGAACAGCGGGTCGCAATAAAATTTTAGCGATTTCTCGCTGCCGACCCTATCGCGGCCCTCGAGCGTAGTATACTATTCGGCCATGGGATACCTAGCCTACCTCGTCGCGGCTCCGGTCGTATCGATGGCCTTGATCGCCGCGTTCGGCGCCCTCCGCCGCTATAGCTCGGAGCCGGCCGCGCGCTCCTTAAGCCGTTTCCTCGCGTTGTCGCTCCTGCTTATCGTCGCTAACTCGTGGGAGATACTGGCCCCCGCGGAATTCTGGACGCTGCAGTTCTCAAAGCTCGAGTACGTATCGTTCCTGCTCCTGCCTATTTCATTCCTGTCGTTCTGCCTCCGGTATACCGGCTTCGAGCGCTACGTATCGAAGGCCTTACGCGCGGCCCTAGTCGTCTGCGCCGCCGCCTTCTTCGCGATCGTCGTCACTAACGAATGGCACGGCCTATTCTATAGCTCCGTCGAGTACGTCGTCGTCGAAGGTTTTACGACCATGAGGCCCGCGTACGGGCCGTTCTTCTGGGTGATAGCAATATTCGCCTGGAGCCTCATAGCGATCGGGGCGTTCTTCATACTCCGCTCGTACGTGGCCGAGCGCGGCCCTTACCGGACGCGGTCCTTGGCCATCGTGCTAGGAACCCTGGCCCCGTGCGCGTTCAACCTTATCTACGTCTTCCGGCTCGTCCCGGGTCTTAAGAAGGACTTCACGCCGATCGGCATGGCCGTCGGAGGACTCTTGTTCTTCATCGGCGCCTACCTGAGCCGGGCCGCCAGGGTCATACCGCTCGCGCGGGGCGTGGTGCTCCAGGAGCTGGACGAGGGCGTCGTCTTCATCGACCCCTCCGGCCGTCTCGCCGATTATAACGACTTCGCCGAGCGCCTCCTCGGTCTCGCCGACTCGTCGCTCGGGAGGCCGATCACCGCCATCCCCGAGCTCGACGTAGTCGCGACGACGATCGCGTCGGCGTCTGTCTCCTCCGAGGGCCTGGCGGTGTCCCACGCCGTCGTATCCGGCCGCTCGGTCGTCGCGCGCGCGAAGCGCATAGGAGGCAGGCGAGGGTCTCCGGTCTCTCGGGGCGTCGCCCTTACCCTCACCGACGTCAGCGAGCGGGAGCGCATGCAGGACGAGCTGGACGCCGCCCGGGCGGACATGCTCAAGCGCGAGCACTTCGCGGTGATCGGGCGGCTGTCGGCCGATATCGCCCACGAGATTAACAATCCGCTCGGCTACGTCTGGGCGGAGTTCCGGTCTATCCAGGCCACGGTCGCCGGCGCCATCCACGACGAGCGCGTCCGATCAGACGTGTTCGAGATGGTGGAGGCGGCCGAGGACGGCCTCGGCCGGATAGAGAAGGTCGTGCGGAGCCTCCTCGAGTACGCGAAGCGGGGAGCCGGGGACGAGGCGCCCGCGCCCTACGACCTCGCCCGCGGCGTCCAGGGAGCCCTCGAGCTATCGAGGAGCGACTATTCCCGCGTCGCCATCGTCGACGTCGACCTGGAGGACACCCCGAGGGTGCTCGCCCGCGGCTCGGAGATCGACCGCGTCCTGCTCAACATCATAAGGAACGCCGCCGAGGCCGTACGCGAGCGCGCCGCGCAGGCCGGGGCCCGCGGCCGCATATGGGTGAAGACGCGGCTCGAGGGATTCAGGGTGATATGCGAGATAGGTAACGACGGGACGCCGATAGCCGAGTCCGAGGGCGCCAAGGTCTTCGAGGAGTTCTTCTCGACCAAGGCGGAGGGACGCGGAACCGGGCTCGGCCTTTCTATCTCCAAGGATATAGTCGAGAAGCGCCATGGCGGGAGGCTGTATCTCGCCTCCCGCGACCCCGTAGTCTTCAGGATGGAGCTGCCCATGGCGGACGTCTCCGCCCCGGCCCCATAGCCCTCGCTTGAAACGGATAGCGTATTCCGCATACAATGTCCCTCCGCGGCGCGCGACTATGACGCCCGCGAAGGAGTGAGCATGAGCCAGGAAGAGACCGGGGCAGAGGACAGGATAGACGAGGAAAGCGCCAGGAAGGCGCTCAGCGAGCAGCAGATGGTTCGCCGCGAGAAACTCGCCAAGCTCCAGGCGGAGGGCCGGGATCCCTTCGCCGTCGTCACCTGGAAACAGACGCACCACTCCGCGGAGATAAAGCAGGGCTTCGAGGCCCTCGAGAACGTCGACGTATCGATAGCCGGCCGCATCATGAGCTTCCGCGACATAGGCAAGGCCGCCTTCATCGACCTCCAGGATCGCGACGGCCGGGTACAGGTGTACCTGAATTCCGAGGGGCTCGGAGCGGAGGCCTACGCCCACGCCAAGACCTGGGACATGGGCGACATCGTCGGCGTAGAGGGCTTCGTCTTCAAGACGCGCCGCGGCGAGATATCAGTGCACGCCAAGCGCATGGTCCTCCTTACGAAGGCCCTGGAGCCGCTCCCCGAGAAGTTCCACGGCCTCAAGGACCCCGAGCAGCGCTACCGCCGCCGCTACCTGGACCTCGTGATGAACCCGCAGGTGATGGAGACCTTCAAGAAGCGCACCCAGATCATCAGGGCGGTGCGCGAGTACCTCGACGAGCGCGGCTATATCGAGGTGGAGACCCCCGTCCTATCGACCATAGCCTCCGGCGCCGCCGCCAGGCCCTTCGTCACCAAGTCGAACGCCCTCAACCTCCAGCTGTACCTCCGCATCGCCACCGAGCTGTACCTCAAGCGCTGCATCGTCGGCGGCATGGAGCGCGTCTACGAGATGGGCAAGGACTTCCGCAACGAGGGCATAGACATACGCCACAATCCCGAGTTCACCATGATAGAGCTGTACCAGGCCTACGCCGACTACAACGACATGATGGAGCTGTGCGAGAACATCTGCGCCTACGCGGCCGAGAAGGTGACCGGCTCGACCAAGGTCAGCTACCAGGGCACCGAGATCGAGTTCAAGGCGCCGTGGAGGCGCCTGACGATGACCGACGCCGTGAGGACCTACGGCGGCCCCGATTTCTCGCTCGTCAAGGACGACGAGGAGGCGCGGGAGCTGGCCAAGAAGCACGGCCTAGAGGAAGAGCTCAAGAAGAAGCTCAAGGACTGCACCAAGGGCGATATCCTCAACGCAGCCTTCGAGAAGTTCGCGGAGAAGGAGCTCGTGCAGCCCACCTTCATCATGGACTACCCGACCGACATCTCCCCGCTTACGAAGCAGAAGCCCGGCGACCCGACGATGACCGAGCGCTTCGAGGCCTTCGTCTACGGCCGCGAGCTAGGGAACGCCTACTCGGAGCTGAACGACCCCATAGTCCAGATGGACCGCTTCACCCAGCAGTCCAAGGAGCGCGAGCTTGGCGACGACGAGGCGTACATGCTCGACGAGGACTTCGTCTCCAGCCTGGAGGTGGGCATGCCCCCGACCGGAGGCATGGGCATAGGCATCGACCGCCTCATCATGTTCCTGACCGACTCGTACAGCATCAGGGATATTATATTGTTCCCTACCATGAAACCGCAGAACTAGTAGTAAGCAAATACTTGGGACTCCGGGGGGATACCCCCCGGACCCCCCGCGGCGATACGAGCCTCGCGCCGTATCCTGGTGGCCGGGGAACTATTCCATTCCGGCCCCTTGGCGGTTATACTGATCCTCAGAATGCCAGAGATACAGGCCGGCCTAGCTGATATAGTCTCCCTCCTCAAGAAGTCCGACTTCTTCTCGCGGCTACTCCAGGACGACATGTACTGGCTCGCGGCCAAGTCCGAGCTCGCCTCGTATCCGGCGGGAACGGCGCTCTTCCACGCGGGAGAGACGGCCCAGCGCTTCTTCATAGTCCGCAAGGGCTCGGTAGCGGTATCGAGGGTCGACGGCTCCGGCCGTTCCGAGGAGATGGCGCGCTTCGTCGCAGGCGACTCGGTAGGGGACTTCGACTTCTCCCGCGGCGCCACCTACGACGCCGAGGCTTCCTGCGCCGAGGATTCCGAGATACTCGCGTTCCCCGGACGGGGCTCGACCATGGACGACCTGGTCCTCGAGCGCCCGGACGTCTCCGCGAGGATACTCCTGCGCACGGTCGCGATGATATCGTCGCGCGTCCGCTCCACCCAGGCCCTCATCTCAGACAACGCGCCGTGGGTGCGGGAGCTGAGGCGGCAGATGTACACCGACGCCTCGACGGGGCTCTGGTCGCGGTCGTTCCTCGACGACGAGCTGCATCGATCGCTCGAGCCGCCCGCCGCCGTCGTGCTGTGCAAGCCCGACCGCTTCAAGGAGCTCTGCGATACCTGGACCCACGCCGCGGGCGACGCGGCCATGGAGCGTATCGCCGCCATCCTCAAGGACGAGGCCCGGGGCTTGCGCAAGGCCTGGGCGATACGGCTGCGGAGCAACGAGACCGCCATCGTCGCCAGCGGCTGCGATCCCCGGGAGGCGGACGCCGTCGCCGCCCGGATCGCCGCCGCGTATAAGGGTATAGACTTGCGAGCCATAACCGGCGATCCCGGATTCGCCATCAGCGCCAGCGTCGCGGTCGCCTCGTGGCCCGAGGACGGCCAGGACCTGAAAAGCCTCGTCGAGCAGGCCTACGGCCTCTTGATGCGCGCCTGGAAGGAAGGCGGGGATCGAGTATATAGGCTCGTCGCCGACAACTCCGGCGTCGCCGACAACTCCGGCGTCGCCGACAACTCCGGCGTCGCCGACAACTCCGGCGTCGCCGACGATTCAGGCGTCGCCGACGATTCCGACGGCGGTGGCGAGGAGGCCAGGTGAACCCGATAGTCGCCTCGATAGCCGACACGCCGCTCTTCGTCGGCATGAGCGGGCTCGAGCTGAACGCCGTCTCCGCCTTCCTCGAGCCCCGGCGCTACCGTAAGGGAGCCGTCATCTGCCGCCGCGGCGACCCGGGTACGGAGATGTTCATAGTCAGGGCCGGGCGCGTCGCGTCCATGGCCGTGGACCGCGACGGCAACGAGCGGCAGCTCTACGAGTTCGGCCCGGGGAGGTTCTTCGGGGAGATGTCCATCATCGAGAACGAGCCGCGATCCGCGACCTGCGTCGTCCTCGAGGAGACAGAGCTCCTGGTGCTCGAGGGCCTGGACTTCTACCGGCTCGTCTGGGAGCACCCGATGATAGGCTCGAGGATGCTCGCCTCCATGGCGCGCGTCATGGCGGGTTGGCTGGACGAGGCGTCGGGCTTCCTCCACGACCTCGTCAGGTGGGGCGAGACGGCCCGGAAGAGGGCCATCACGGACGAGCTGTCGGGCCTGTTCAATAGGCGCTTCATAGAGGAATCCGCTCGGGCCCGCTTCTCACGCGGCTCCGGCGAGGCCCCCGTCTGCTCCGCCCTGATGCTCGACCTGGACCGTTTCCACGCCCTCAACGAGCGCTACGGCACGAAGGCCGGCGATTCGATCATATCGAAGGCCGGAACCGCGTACGGGAGGCTCGTGCGAGACGGCGACTTCGCGGCCCGCCTCGCCGGGGACGAGTTCGCGTTCTTCATGCCCGACGCGGGGCCCGAGGAGGCCGTCGCCGCCGCCGAGCGTATCCGCGCCGAGACCGAGGCCCTCGTCATCGACCTGGAGTCGGGCCCCGGCGGGAAGCTCGACCGCGTCCGCCTGAGCGCGAGCATAGGCGTCGCCTCGAGCCCCACCGACGCCGCGGATCCCGACGCGCTATTCGCGGCCGCCGATAAGGCGCTGTTCAAGGCCAAGGAAGGCGGTCGGAACAGGGTGGCGAGATTAGCAGGCCCTTCGCCATAGCGGGGGAGAGACGCGGATAGCGGCCTTGAGGCATCGACGCCGCTCCTGTATGCTCGCCGCATCATGCAAACCATCATTCGTTCAAGGACCGTTCGGCACTTCTCCTCTGCGATCTGCGTGTTGGCTATAGCGGGCTTCCTGGGCTCATGCCCCTCCGATCCGCCGCCGTCCCCGATGGATTATCCTCTATTGGGAAGCGGACCTGAGTATCACCTCGTATATTCTCTGCCCGATAGTGACGATCCCGCCTATCAAGCGATAAGCAATTATTTTTCGTCGGGCCAGGCGACGCAGAGCTTCAAGACAGCACGTCATGCCAGGAGCTTCGACCGCTACAATAGCGGCGATCGCTACATGGTTATCGGTACGGTCGCTTCCAATAGAATCGTCGAGCGCGAACTCGCGGCCCTTGGTATGAGGCTCGAGGGGAGCGGGGCGAGGCTCGGGCGGCGCTCCTACGACCTCCGGCCTTGCTACGTCGTCGCCCGCTACGGTCGCGACGGCGCCGAGATACTGCTCCAGGCGACGAGCGATTTCTCCTGTATCGTCAATACCGATATCGATCTCGAGCCCTGGACCTATCGCCTGATGAACGGGGCGGGAGAGCTAGTCGAAGGAGGCCGGATACGCTCGCTCCTGGGCCGATTCGCCTTGGTCCCCGATGAGACGCATCCCGAGGCCGCTAGGCCGAGCGCCTCGGCGTGGGCCGATACCCAAGCAGCCGTTAAAGCCGCCATAGACGCGGCCGCCGCGACGTACCTATCGTTCCCCGAGGACGGAGACTATGGCTTCGCCGACGCGTACGCCGACGGCGCGATGCTGTTCATAGGCGAGGGGCCGCATCACGACGCCCTCATAGCGGAGACCGTCGAAGGCCTGGCTAGGCACCTAGGCGAGACCCGAGGCTACGGTGTCTTCGCCATGGAATCGCTCTTTAGCCAGTCGCCCTTCGTGATGGCCGCGAGCGACGGCGTCTCCCTGCCGAGCGTCCTGCCTACGGCAACGGCCCGGGTGGGCGAAGGCTTCGGTACGGTGCTCGACAGCCTCGTCGAGGGCAACGCGTCCCTGCCATCCGAGAAGCGTATCTTCTGTACGACCCTCGATATAGATCACGCCATCAACCACACCAAGGCGGCTACGATGGCGTATTGGGGCTACGTAGCGACGAAGTGCCAGTCGGCCGCGGCTCGCGCGGAGTTGGCCGCCTATATCCCGACGCTACAAAAGGACGGCACCCTCGAAGGCATACAAGCCTGGTTAGACGGGCTCGAGCGAATCTTCTCCGAGTACTCCGGCTCGATGAGCGCTGGAGATAGGGCGGAGCTGGCATTCGCCGTGGCGCTTGAGCGAGCTTCGGCCAAGTATCAGCTATCGAGCGCGGCGGCCGAGGGATTCGCGGCTGAGCGGGCGAGGTTCGAGGAGATTCGGGGCTTCTACTTCCGCTCTACCATAGAGCGCGCCTGGGCCGAGGCCGCCAGGCGAGGCGCGAAGCTTATCTGCTACGTCGGAGGTGCTCACGCCGTACTCACCGACTTCGACCATAAGGATTATCCCGTAGGTAGGATTAGCGAGGCGAGGTACTTCAACGAGGATTTCTCCGATACGAAGGGAGCGGTCCGCTCGATACTCGTGGCGAGGCCTGGGCTCCTGATCGGGGATCCCCTCGTGGCGTCGGCGATCGCACGGGCGGCCGGTAGGCGGCGCGCCTATATCGACCTGCGGGTCGTGGAGCGCGGCGCGGGAAGCGCGGTATCGTCAAGCGAGCTGTTCACCTCCGATGGGAGAGCGAAGCACGACGCCCTCATCGTTATAATACATTGATAGGTATCCCTTGGACGAAGGGCGGCTACCCCTAGTATTCTAATGGTATGCCGCAACCTACCCTCCGCGTAGTCGGATCTATACTCGACATCGACAGAGCGTCCTGGAACCGCTGCCCCGCGGCCGCATGCCCCTTCCTCTCGTGGGACTTCCTGGCCCTGCTCGAGGAATGCGGGGCCGTCGCGCCAGGCGCCGCCTGGTCTCCGGCGCACGCCGCGCTGTCGCTGGACGGCCGGGTTGTCGCGTACCTGCCTCTGTTCGCGCTAGCGGGCTCGGCTGGCAGCTTCGTGTGGGACGACGGCATGGAGGACGTAGCCGGGGCCGTGGGCCTGCGCTGGTTCCCGAAGCTGGCGGCCGCCGTGCCGTTCACGCCGGCGCCGCTCTGGCGGCCGCTGGTCGCGCCCGGGGAGGACGAGGCGGCGATACTCGCCGCGAGCGTCGAGGCTATCGCCGGGCTGGCGCGCTCTGGCGGCTTCTCGGGCGCGCATATCCATTGGGCCGACCCCGATCTAGGCTCGGCCGTCGCGACGAGCGCCTCGGGACGATCCGCCGGATCGGGCTGGGTGGAGTGGCGGAGGCAGGTCTACAGGTGGGAGAACGCCGGCTACTCGTCGTTCGACGACTTTACCGCTTCCTTCTCCAAGAACATGAGGCGCAACGTGGCTCGCGACAGGGCCGACGTGGCGGGAGCGGGCGTCGTCGCGAGGATGCTGCGGGGCGACGAGGCGGGCCCGCGCGCGTGGGAGCTCATGGCCGATTACTACGAGCGCACTAACGACAAGTTCGGGCCGTGGGCCGCGCGCTTCCTGCCCCGGCGCTTCTTCGAGCTGGCTCCGGCCAGGATAGGCTCCGCCGTGAGGTTCTCGGCGGCCTTCGAGGCCGGCTCGGACGAGCCTCTCGCCATCGCGATGCTATTCCAGGGCCCCGGTATGCTGTGGGGCCGGTATTGGGGTTCCGCGCGCGACCTGCCTGGCCTGCATTTCGAGACGTGCTATTACGCGCCCATAGCCTACGCGATAGCGGAGGGCCTGGAGGGCTTCGACCCGGGGATGGGAAGCGATCATAAGGCCAGGCGGGGTTTCCGCTCGTACCTCGCGAGCTCCTACCACCGCGTCTTCGACGCCCGCCTGAGGCGAGTCTACGCCGACGCCGTCGCGCGGGCCTCGAGCGCCGAGGCCGAGGCGGTCCGGGCGCTGAACGAGGAGCTTCCGTTCAGGCGCGGCCCGGGCCCCGCCGCGGGGCGCCTACCTTCTTGAAGCGAGGCCCCTCCGGGCCCGGCTCGCAGACCCATCGCCCGGGGGCCTTCCGGGCCTCCGAGGCGAATTCCTCTATGTCGGCCATGGCGTAGTCGAGTACGTCCTCGGGGCTCCAGCCTAGATCGAGCTCCGTGCGCTCGCCCTCGGCGAAGGCCCGGGTCCAGGCGCCGGAGACGCGGACGAGTTCCAAGGCCGCGTCGGCGGCCCCGGCGACCTTCGGCGGCTTCTCCGCGAAGAGCGCGCGGAGGAATCCTAGCTGGGCCTCCTCGATAGAGCGGTGGGAGGCGTCGTCGCCGAGTACGTCGTCGCCGAGTACGTCGTCGCCGGGTACGTCGTCGCCGGGGGCCGCGCCGCGGGGGGCCGCCGCGTCGAGGTAGTCGGCGAAGCGCGCGACGAGGGTGGATGGGCGGGCCTTGGCGAGCACGGCGACGGAACGGAACCACATCACCGCGCGCCCCCTGTTGTACAGGATCTCCACCGCCTTCGCGAGGCGCTCGGCCGCGTCCAGCTCCGCCGCCTTGAAGGTAGGCGTCGAGCGCACGAGGTACGGCGCGCGATCGTCCCGTTCCAGGCCGCGCCCGTCCGCCCCGTCGTAGAGGGCCGTGCCGGGCAGGACGGCCAGGCGGAATACGTCGAGGTGGTTAGGCCCGAGGCCGAGCGCGTAGTCGAGGCTGCGCTTGAAGCCGGGCAGGGAGTCTCCCGGAAGCCCGTAGATGAGGTCCAGCCCGTAGACTATGCCCTCTTCGTCTAGGAGCCTAAGCTTCTTAGAGAACGGCTCGGGATCGAATTTCCTGTTGACGAGCCCGAGGACGGACGGGTCGGAGCTCTGGAGGCCTATCTGCACCGAGCAGTCTATCGTCGACAGGAGCCTGGCCTGCTCGGCGGTGAGGAGCTCCGCGCGGAGCTCCAGGAAGTAGCGAAGGCTTGGCCCGCGCTCCCTGAAGACGCGTACGGCCTCGGCCATGCGCCTCGAGTCGGCGTTGAAGGTGGGGTCGAGGACGAAGACCTCCTCGACGCCCGGGCCCGTCTGTCCCGCCTTCTCGAACGACGCTAGCTCCTTGGCCGCGACCTCGAGCGGGAAGCGCCGGAGCCGGGCCTCGCCCTTTGACTCGAAGCAGAAGGCGCAGCGGTACGGGCATCCCCGCGTCAGCTCCAGCGCGGCCCCGCCCCAGGCGCCGGGGTCCAGCGTGCCGTCCAGCCACGGCGAGGCCAGCCTCGCGGGATCGAGGAGCGGCGCCTTGACGACGCGTCCGGGCGACGGGTTTCCGGGCGACTGGCGGCCGTCGGCGATGTCGCGGACTATCCTCGCCATCGCCTCCTCTCCCTCGCCGGAGACGACGATGTCGATTATAACCCCCGCGGCCAGGCGATCCGGGTCCGCGCTCGCGTTAGGCCCGCCGGCCACGAGCGTTAGCCCTGGTAGGCGCGCCTTGAGCAGAGAGCCCGCGGCCTCGAGGAGCCCGGAGTTCCAGGAGTATAGCGACAGGCCTACGACGTCGGGCCGTAGCGCCATCGCCCTGTCGGCTATTGCCTCTGGGGACTCGTCGGAGAGCCCCTCTATCAGGGAGACTCGTATCCGGCCCTTGAGCGCCGGGTCGGCCTTGAGCGCCGACGCGACCCTGGCGGCGCCGAAGGGGGCCGCTCGGGTACCGGGCCCGACCGCGGCCGTGAGGAAGACTACGGACAGCTGGCGTTCGGCTCTCATGGCCGCTCCGTAGCGCGGGTCGCCAAGGCGGCGTCTATCCGGCGCATGGCCTCGGCGGCGCCGAGGGGAACGAAGGCGTCGCTTACGGCCTCGGTGAACTCGCTGGGCACGGGGTTGACCTCGACGACGAGGCCGCCCCGCCGCTTGACGATCCGCGGGATGGACGCCGCCGGGTAGACGGTACCGGTGGAGCCTATGATGAGGCAGGCGTCGGCCTCCTCGGCGGCGTCGACGGAGGCGGCGTAGGCCTCTGGCGGGATGCCCTCGCCGAAGAAGGTGAAGCCCGGCTTGTACAGCCCGCCGCAGGGGCAGCGGGGCGGCGACGGGGCGACGAGCTCCCGCGTCGCTTGAACCCTGCCCCCGCAGGCAAGGCATACGAGCTCGGAGCACGAGCCGTGGAACTCGGCGACCGCCTTGGAGCCGGCGCGGCCGTGTAGGCCGTCTATGTTCTGCGTGACCACGAGCCCGAGCCGCCCGGAGCGTTCCCACGAGGCCAGTATGCGGTGGGCGTCGTTAGGCTCGACGCTCAGGGTGTAATCGTAGAAGATCTTGCGTATCGTATTCCAGGCCGTCTCCGGCCGGCTCATGAAGAAGCCGAGCTCGAGGTGCCGCTCGTCGTACGAGCCCCATATACCGCCCGGGCCCCTGAAGGTGGGGATGCCCGAATCGGCGGATACGCCGGCTCCGGTGAACGCGACGAGGCGAGACGAGCCCGCTATTATATCGGCCGCTCGCCTCACGGCCTTTTGTATGTTATCGTCGTCCATCGTTTCCCCTTGGCCTACGCGTCGCCCTCGGACGCGCGTGAGGATAGTATGCCCTTCATAGAGTCGCTCGCGCAAGCCGACGGTTCCGCCGTCCGATCCCTCGTCGCGCTCATTTTCGCGCTCATCGCCATAGCCGCGGCCCTGGCCCTATGGCTCGGCCTTGCCTTGGGCCGGAGGGCGGGTAGGCTCGAGTCGGAGCGCGGGCGCAGGGAGGCCGAGTCGGCCGCCCGGGACGACGCCGTGCGCCGTTCTCGCGCCGTGCTGACGGGCCAGATAGGCGAGCAGCTCGCGCCGTTCTTCCCCGGCTTTCCGTGCGATCCGTGCGACGCGCGGTTCATAGGCAAGCCTGTAGACTTCGTCGCCTTCCCCGGCGCGTCCGAGGGCTACCCGAGCGAGGTCGTCTTCATAGAGGTGAAGACCGGCGACGCGCGGTTGTCGGGACCGGAGCGCGCCCTTAAGGATGCCATAGAGGCGGGGCGCGTCCGCTGGGTGGAGTTCCGCCTGCCGGTCGGCTCGAAGAGAAGATAGCGACGGGTTCCTTGACGTTCAAATAAGCTGAACGTTATGCTAAAACGATGATCGACGTCCTGCTCCTCGATACCGAGGACCGTATCAAGGCCTTCACCCACCCGTTCAGGATGAAGGTGCTCCACGTCTACCGCGAGGGTAGGCGGCCGATGACCGCTACCGAAGTAGCCAAGGCCCTCGGGGAGGGGCCGGGGAAGGTACACTACCACGTTCGCGTGATGGAGGCCGCCGGGATAGTGACGATCGCCCGGACGGAGACGGTCAACGGCATCGTGGCCCGCTACTACGAGCCGGCCGCCAGGCACTATAGCGTCCCGGGCTCGGCGAGCGGGGCGATGGGCGACGCGTCGATACGCGACGAGGTCGCGCGCATGATCAGCCGCCGCTTCCGCGACGGCCTCCGCTCCTTCCTCGATAGCACGACCGGCCCGGGTAGCGGAGCGGCCGAGGGCGATAGCGAGGCCTTCCTCTTCGAGCACGTCGTCCACTGCGACGACGCGCGCTGGGAGGCCTTCCGGGAGGCCGTGGAGGATCTGGCGTCGCGCTACGCGGAGCCCGCCCCGGGGAGCCGACGGAGGAGGGTCTTCATAGCCGGAGCCACGGATAGGCCGGGCGGCGCCCCGCTCGGGGCTCGCCGCCGGAGTCCTGACGCGGGGCCGGCTTGGCCGCCGCACGCCCCGCCCGAGCGCTGAGGTTCCCGCCCCCTAGCTATCCTTCGGCGCCTCGGCCATCTCCTCCAGCGCCTGGGCGACGTGGTAGACGTGCCGGTTGATGCGGTTTAGGTCGCCGAGGAGGTCCATGTGTATCTCCGTCGTCTCCTCCGACGTCTTATGGCCCTCGTTGAGCCGCCTGAAGTGCTTTCCGCGTAGCTCCCGCTGTAGCCGCGAGCTCCGGTCCGCCTCGGCGAGCACGGCCCTCGCCAAGTCCGCGTCGTCGTTCTCGAAGGCCGAGAGCACGCTCCGGAGGTTGCCCGAGACCAGGGCGTATAGCGAGGCGACGTCTTCCAGCCCCTCGTCCGAGAAGCGGAGGTCCTTATTGATGAGCTTCTTAGCTCGTTCGAGCACGTTCTGCTCGATGACGTCGGCGAGGTTCTCCAGCTCGTTGGCTATGAACAGGTAGGAGACCTGCGCCTTGCCCTCGCGTCCGGAGAGGCTGCGCTTGGCGAGCTTGGCCAGGTAGGCGACTATCTCCCTGCGGAGTATGTCGACCTTGTCGTCGTCCGATCGGATCGCCTTCTTCGCCGCCGGGTCGCGGCTCGACAGGAGCCGCTCGCTCGCGGCTAGCATCTCGGCCGCGATGGCCGCCATCCGCAGCAGCTCCTTCTTGACCTGGTAGAGGGCTACCGACGGCTCGGACAGCATCGCCTCGCTCAGGAATTCCGGGCCGAACGCCTCCTTTTGGGGAGCCGGCGGGACGAGCCTGTCGAAGGCGGCGGCGATGAGCGGGAGGAGCGGGATTATGACGATATGGTTGACGATCGGCATGAGGGTATGGGCCATGGCTATCTGCCTCGGCAGGTCCTCCCTAGAGCCCGAGACCAGCGAGGCCATCCACTTGGCCATCTCGATATAGAGCCGGCCGCCCGCGAAGGGGATGGAGAGGAGGACGAAGGCGATGGCGACGCCGATAGTCTGGAACAGTACGTGCACGTAGGCGCTTCTCTTGGCCTCGCGGTTTAGCGACAGGCTGCCTAGTATAGCGGTGATGCAGGTGCCTATGGACGCGCCGAGGTTGATGGGCACGGCCTGCTCGAGCGTTATCGTCCCCGAGAGGGCCATCGCGATGACGAGGCCGGTCGTGGCGCCGGACGACTGGACGACCATGGTGAACAGGAGCCCGACGAGTATCCCGAGGATCGGTACCTCTATCCTCGCCATGGCGTCGAGGAACAGGGCGGAGCCGCGGAGGGGCTCCATGGCGCCGGACATCATGTCCATGCCGAGGAACAGGAGCCCGAAGCCGAGCACGGCGTTGGCTACGGCCTTCCGCCTCTTGTTCTTGGCTACGAGGAACGCGAAGAAGCCGAGGGCCACGAAGAGCGTGGCTATCTTGGTTATCTTCGGGAACGCGAAGAGCTGGCCCAGGAAGGTGGAGCCCAGCTCCGCTCCCAGCGTCACCGCGAGGCTCTGGCGGAAGGTCATGAGCCCTGCGCCTACCAGCACGGCCTCGAGCACCGTCGTGGCCGACGAGGACTGGTTGACTATCGTGATGCCGAGGCCCGTCAGGTATCCCCTGAATTTGTTCTTGGTCAGCATCAGCATGACGCTGCGGAGCTTGTCGCCCGCGAGCGCCGTGAGGTTGTCGTTCATCCTGAGCATGCCGAAGAGGAAGAGGGCCAGGCCCCCGCCCAAGTTGAATAGATCGTAGACTGACATTCGTAGCTCTCCCCGGCCGCGGCCGCTGGTTCCTCCGCATGATGGGGCGGCCTGGCGCTCTTGTCAATATTCGCGCGTTCCAGGCCGCGCGCCTCCCGATCCTGTTGCCCGCCCGGCGGCCGGCTTATATACTGTCCGCCATGTTCGACCCAATAGTGACGAAGAAGAACGGCGCCCGCGTCTGCGTGATAGGGGGGGGCGGCACCGGGGCCGCGCTGGCCTACGACCTGTCCCTCCGCGGGTTCTCGGTGACCCTCCTCGAGAAGGGCGAGCTGACCTCCGGGACGACCGGCCGGCACCACGGGCAATTGCACTCCGGCGCCAGGTACGCCGTCGGGGACCGGGCCATCGCCCGCGAGTGCATGGAGGAGACCCTCGCGCTCCGCCGCATAGTGCCCGACGCGATCGAGTATAACGGCGGGGTCTTCGTCGCGATCGACGACGATGACGCCGATTACGCGCCGTCGTTCGTCGCGGCCTGCCTCGAGGCCGGCATCCCTGCGCGCGAGGTCCCCGTCCCCGAGGCCCGATCGTGGGAGCCGGCCATCAACCCGGCGGCCAAGCGGGCCGTATGGGTGCCGGACGGCGCCTTCGACGCATTCAGGGTGCCGCTGTGCTTCTTCGCGGCCGCTAGGCGGCTGGGCGCCGTCATCCGCCCCTTCGCCGAGGCCGTCGCCGTCGACGCGTCCGGCGGGAGGGTCGTCGCCGTCGTCGCGAGGCCCGCCGGCTCGGCTAGGGACGAGCGCGTCGAGTGCGACTACGTCGTCAGCGCCGCCGGCGCCTGGGCCGGTTCCGTGGGCGGGCTGGCCGGGCTGGACGTCCCGATAACCCCGGCGCCCGGCACCATGGTGGCCGTCAGGGGCAGGGTCTCCGACATGGTCCTCTCGCGGCTCTGCCCGCCGGGCGACGGGGACATAATCGTCCCCCAGCGAGGCCTCTCCATTATCGGGACGACGCAGCGGGTGGTCGACGATCCCGAGTGCATCCTGCCTAACGACGACGACGTGGCCTTCCTCCTCAGGCGGGCCGACGAGCTGGCTCCCGGGTTCTCGTCGCGGGCCGTCCACGCGACGTGGGCGGCGGCCCGGCCGCTGGCCGGCCGCGCTAGCGGCGACGGCCGGGGCATCAGCCGCGACTTCATGGTGCTCGACCACGCCCCCGAGGGAGTGGCGGGCATGGCGACGCTCATAGGCGGCAAGGCCACCGTGCTCCGAGCGATGGCGGAGAAGGCGGCCGACCACGTGGCCTCCAGCCTCGGGGTCGGAGGGCCATGCAGGACCCGGGACTACGTCCTGCCTTCCTGGCGGGAATACTACGCGGAGGCCGGGCGATGAGCGGCGGGAACAAGGATAACGGTACTATGGATAATCGTACTACGGATAACGGGACGATAGCCTTCGCGCTTCGGATACGCGACGGGGCGACGATCAGGGAGCTGAGGGCGGAGGCCGCGCCTGGCCGCACTGTGCTCGACATGCTGGAGGCGGCGAGGTCCGGGGGGGCGGCCGTGCCGGCGTATAGGCACTCGTGCCACCACGGCTCGTGCGGCACCTGCGGAGCCGTGGTGAACGGGCTGGAGGCCCTGATGTGCCTGACGAGCGCAGCCGACCTGGCCGCGCCCCGGCCGCGCCTCCCCGGAGGGCCGGCCGTTCCGCCGGAGCTCGACGACGACGGCGCCGTCGTCGTCACCCTGGAGCCGCTGTCCAAGATGAGCGTCGTGTCGGGCCTCGCCGTCTCGCCGGGTCCCGTCTTCGCGGGCATCCCGGCGGGCGTCTCCTATCTCGCGGCGGTAGAGGACGGCGGGCGGGCCCCGTTGCCGCCGGACCCGGAGGGCGCGCGCGCCGAGGGCGGCGGCGGCCCGGCTGACGACTCTCGCTGGCGACCGGCGGGCCGCGCGCGCTTCGAGGCGTGCATCGAGTGCGGGCTATGCGTCTCGGCCTGCCCCGTCGCCGTGCCGTTCATCGGCCCCGCGGCGCTGGCCGCCGCGAACCGCGAGCGGGAGAAGCGGCCGGAGCGGGCCAGGGCGATGCTGGACGCCGCGGCGCGTCCGGACGGCGAGGGGCCTTGCGGCCGCCACCTGGCCTGTTCCAGGGTCTGTCCCCAGGCGGTTTACCCGGGCAAGCACATCCAGCTACTGCGGAACGCCCTCGGAAGGGGTTCCTCCGGCGGGAGCGGTTCCGGCGGGAGCGGCCGGTAGGTACACGGTGAACGTCGAGCCTGCTCCCGGCTCCGAGCTGGCTTCGACGAAGCCGTCGTGCTGCCGCGCTATCAGGTGCACCATCGACAGGCCGAGGCCCGAGCCGTGCTCCGGATCCTTGGTCGTGTAGAAAGGGTCGAAGGCCCGGGCGAGCGCGCGCTCGTCCATGCCCACACCCTCGTCGCTCACCGAGAGCGCCCAGTATGGGCCAGGCCCCGCGTCGGGATGGGCCGTTAGGAACGCCTCGTCCGGCTCCGCGCGCTTGACCGAAAGGCCAATGACCCCTCCGCCGGCCTCGCCGATCGGGCGCATGATGGTCATGGAGTGCTCGGCGTTGATCAGGAGGTTGAGGATCAGCTGCTCCATCTGGGGCGCGTCGCCTACGACTACGGCGCCCCGCGCCATCCCCTCGTCCCGTATCCTGATAGAGCGCCCCATGGTCCGGCCAGCGAATTCGCTCATGCGGCGCGCCGACTCCTCGAGCGAGAACGGCTCGTGGCGCCTCGGCGTATCGGTCGTGAAGGCCATGAGGCCCCGCACCGAGCTAGTCGCCCGCTTGACCGAGCGGCGGATAACGTCTAGCTCCCTCGATATGTCGACGGGCGACTCTCCGTCGGCGGAATCGAGGCTCGCGTCTATCATCGAGGTCGCGCCGACTATGCCCCCGAGCACGTTGTTGAAGTCGTGCGCTATCCCCCCCGCGAGCGATCCTAGAGCCTCCATCTTCTGGGCGTGCCCTTGCCTGCGCAGCCGTTCGAGGGCCTCCTCCGCTGAGCGCCGCTCGCGGGTGACGTCCCTCAGGATGAAGGCCCATATCTCGCCCTCGGCGCTCGGTATCGTGAACGCGCTCGTCTGGAGCCAGCGCGGCTTCCCGTCCCGGTGCATGATCTTGAATTCCATTGGATGCAACGGCCTCATGGCTATATCCCCTAGCCGGGCCATTGTCTCTATCTGGTCTACCCCGTGGGTCGAAGGGTCTGGTATCACGAGCGATTCCTGAAGCCGTCGCAACGGGACTCCGATAGCCTCCGCGGCGGGGATGCCGGTCAGCGTCGCGAGCGGATCGTTCCAGTAGATTACCCGGCCCGACGAGTCGCTGATGGCGATGCCGTCCATCGACCGTTCTATGAACCTATCCATGAGGAGGCCCGTGACGCGGGGCGAGAACGGGGCCAGGAAGCCGTAGCGTTCCATGGCGATATTCAGCCCGACGGCCCAGACCCCGGCCCATAGCACGCCTACCTTCGGGAAGTCGACGCCGAGGGCCTCGAGTACCGTATCCGTAGTGAACCCGCCCGCCAGGGCTATCGCGTGCGTGACTACAATTATGCCGAGCATCGACCGCTCCCGCCGCGACTTGGAGAGGAACCAATTGCGCGCTACGAGGAACATGCCGAGGAGGTTGGCGACGAGGTAGTAGGCGGAGAAAGCGCTATATCCCGGTCCCGGGAGGACGTCGACCGACCAGTAGCCGGCCCTGCGCACCGCGCCCCGAAGCAGGGGGCCCGCTAGCATGTACGCGAGGAAGGCGGCGAGCGCGTATATGCCGACGACGGCGGCCTTCCCGGCCGCGCCGCGGAGGCGTTTCTTGTCGGCGCTGATCTCTATGGCGAAATGGAGGGCTATGGCGGGGAATAGCGGCCAGCTCCAGCTCATGGCGCGGGAAAGCGCGACGGTTACGGCGGGATCGTCGGCCGCGTACGAGATCGCCGCCTGCAGGGCCCATACGGCGAGGTCCGCGCATAGGAGGGCGGCGAGGCGATTGGCGAGCGCGTTCGGCGCCAGGGCCCAAAGCCTTATGGCCGACGAGACGTAGACGACTAACGCGACGAGCGCCATCCTGGAGAGCCAGAACGACGCGAACGATTCCTGCACCCTGCCCGCTCCGACGCCGTACCGTCCGGTCGCCTCCGTTACTATAGACGGTAATCGGGCGTTTGTGAACAGCGCGGCCGCGCCGCCGTCGCGCGGAGAGCCTCCTATACGCCGAGCCGCTCCATCGTCGACCTCGAAGGGGCGCCGCTCTTCTCGTCCCAGCCGAACTCCTTGCGGTATAGCCCGACCATGGCCTCGAGCGGCACGGTCTTGCCGGCTAGCGGCCCCCGCTCGAGCGGCGGCAGGCCGTAGATCCTCGGATTGGCCAGCCGGTAGTCGCGGGCCCTGTCCGAGCCGGCGTCGGCGGCCTTCTCCCTGGCGCCGAAGGCGGCCCTCGCCGTCTGGATGCGCCTGCCCGCCTCCATCCACTCGTCAGGCGATCGTCCCTCGCCCGTCGCGGCGTTCAGCCAGTCGAAGAGCCTCCAGTGCTGCAGGCCTATGGTCAGCGCGAACAGGCAGGAGCCGGTCGCGTCCAGGAGCTGCTTGACGCAGGCCCCGGCGACCGACTTGAGCGCTTCCTCCTCGCTGGGCAGGTATTCCCTTGCCTTGGCGTAGGGCCTCGTCACGGGCGGCGCCCAGCTGACGAATTCCCATAGATGGGACACGTTGTAGTAGACTCCGGCGGAAATAGTATGGCGGCCCGGGGTAGGGTCGGCGGCGAAGGCGACCGCCATCATCGGGTCCATCCTGCCGTCGTGCATGCCGGGCTCCTGCCCTCCCGCGTGCACGGCGATCTCGTCGGATCCCTTGCCGATGCGCTTCGCGGCGAGCGCCACGCCGTCCGCCAGGACGTCGCCTATACCCCGGCGCTCCGCTATCATCGCGAGCAGGGCCGCGACCCCCTTGCCGTCGCCCCAGCGCAGCTCGAGGCCCCCGGTGTCGGCCGCGGTCAGGATGCCGCGCTCGTAGCACTCGAAGGCGAAGGCGACGACCGAGCCGGCCGATATCGTGTCCAGGCCCGAGCGGTTGCATATATCGTTGCATAGGAAGATCGAGTCCAGGTCGTCGGATAGCGCGAGCGCCCCGAAGGCGCAGCACGTCTCGTATTCCGGCTTGTGCATATGCTCGCCCTTGGCGCCCGTGCCCGTCGCGTCGCAGACGCCGCCGCATCCGACGACGCAGGAGTAGCAGTGGTACTTCCTCGTCTCGCGCTCCCGAATCCTGTCCGGGTTGAGCCTACGGTACTTCGCGGGCCCGAAGTCCTTGACCGAGCCGCCCCAGTTCCGCACCGGCGAGTCGCCGTTGACGATGCCGGCCGTATTGTTATAGATAGTACCCCATTTCTTGAGGATCGCCGACGCCAGTATCCCGTCTATCGGCACGACCGTCTTCATGCCTAGCATCCTGCCCATAAGCGGCATGAAGGCGCCGGTCATTATCCCGGGAAGATTTATCTTGGCGACCTTCTGGGCGAAGGCCTTGGATATCTCCTTGACGCGAGCCGGATCGGCGCACGGGATCGGCCTGGAACCCGCGAGCGCTATCGACTTGAGCCGCTTGGAGCCCATCACCGCCCCGACCCCGGAGCGCGCCGCGTACCGCCCGCCGTCGTTGGATATGCCCGAGATGAGCGACAGCTTCTCCGCCGCTGGGCCTATCGCCGCGACCGCGGGCTTCTTCTTCCCGGTCCACGCGGCCTTGACCCGATCCTCGGCCTCGACCGCGTCCAGGCCCCACGACGCGGACGCGTCCACGAGGCGCGGCCCGTTCTCGTCAGCCGCGAAGGCGACGGGCGTCGGCGATACGCCGCGGAACAGTATGCCGTCCCAGCCGCAGCGCTTTATCTCGGGCGAGAGCGTGCCCCCGCAGTTCGCGTCGCCCCAGCCGCCCGTCAGCGGCGACTTGCAGCATACGGTCCATCGGCCGGTCATCATCGAGCCGGTGCCGGTGAGGAGCCCGCTCATGAACGCGAGTACGTTGTCCGGCCCGAGCGGATCCGCTCCGGCGGGTATCATGTCGGTCAGCAGCCTGGCCGCGAGGCCTACGCCGCCGAGGTAGGCCCCGTATATCTCCGCGGAGACGGGTTTCTCCTCCATGGTCCCGGAGCCCAGGTCGACGATCAGTACCTTGCCCATCATCCCGCGCATAGCGCCTCCTTCATAGTGTCGCGAAGCTTAGTCCTATCTATCAGCCGCCGGGTAGCAGCGAGAAGAACGAGACGACGTCCCCGTCCTTGAGCGTCCGGCGTACGCCCGCCTTCTCGTAGTTGACGACGCAGAACGAGGCCGCTAGGCGCTTGAGCGGCACGCGAAGCCGCCCGAGGAGGTCCCCTAGCGTAGACCCGTCGGCCAGCTCTACGAAGCCGCGCTCGTCGACGGCGCTCGGGTCGGCGAGGGGCGGCAGGTAGACTCGTATCCTCATGCTGACCTTCCTAACCGAAGCGAAAAAACAGAATGCGTTCGGTTTATACTATGCTATAATCGCACCGCGATGATGTCAACGAAAAACGGAGACGGGATAGCGCCCACGGCTAAGGGCCGCGCGGCGAAGGAACGGATTTACTTCTCGGCGATACGCCTGATACAGTCGGGCGGCTACGAGTCCATGACCGTGCCGGCGATATGCGAGTCGTCCGGCGTATCGGTCGGCGCCTTCTATCACCATTTCGACTCCAAGGGCGATATACTCCTGCGCTACGTCCGAGACGAGAGCGACCGGCTCCTCGGGCTGTACCGGTCGATGGAAGGGCTTTCCCGTCGCGACGCGTTGCTAGGCACCGTGGCGGCATTCTTCGGCTTCTTCGACGTCAAGGGCCGGGCCTTCGTCTCCGCATTCCTCGGGCTCCTGTTCTCCAGCGGCGGGACTTTCTACGATCCGGGCGCCTTCTCGATCGCGGCCATCCTCGAGAACGGGTTGCGGCGCGGCTTCGAGCGCGGCGAGTTCGGGATTTCCGCTGTCGATTCCGTACCCCTAGCCAGGGGCATAGTCCTCGACCTCATGGTATCCTGGTGCGTCGCCGCGGATAGCGTCGTCGCCGCCGCGGATTCCTTACCTTCGATCGCAAGGGATCGCATGTCCGCGTTCCTGGACATGCTCCGGCCTTGACTTGCAACGCAACGATAGGGTATATACTCAAGCGATTCCGCGCCCGGATGGTGGAATTGGCAGACACGCTAGTTTCAGGTACTAGTGCCGAGAGGCATGGGGGTTCAAGTCCCCCTCCGGGCAAAAAGGCGAGATCGCGCGCAGCGCGGTCTCGCCTTTTTAATTGGCCCGGAGGGGGACTTGTAGCGAGGCCGCCGCCCGGCGGCACCATAATATAATTCCTAGCGCATGCGCGCGCAACGCGCTACCGAACGAGCGCGCCGCGGAAGCGGCGGAAAGGCGCCAGGATGGCGCCGACAGCGAGCGAGGCGGGCTGGAGCGGCGAGACAGGAGGTCGAGCCGCGTAAGCCAAGTCCCCCTCCGGGCATCGAGTCCGAGCAGTGCGCAGGACTCAAGGGGCCGGGGTATCCCCGGTCGACAAGGTGCGAGATCGCGCGCAGCGCGGTCTCGCCTTTTTTTATCGGCCCGGAGGGGGACTCGTAGCGCGGCCGCCGGATGGCGGCTAGGATGCGGGCGAGGCTACTCGCCGTCCTGGCCCTCGCCGCCGCGGCGCCGCCGCTCATTCCCTCAGTATTTTCGCCATCGCCTTCCCCTTGGCCAGCTCGTCGATGAGCTTGTCGAGGTAGCGAACCTTCCGGATGATCTCATCATCGATTTCTTCTACGCGGTACCCGCATATCGTCCCGGTGATCTTGGAGGCATTTGGGTTCATCCGCGGAGCCTGGCGAAAGAAGCGCTCGAGATCGGTTCCGTCGATTATCTTCTCGCCTAGGGCTATCCTATCGTATCCGGTCAGCCAGGCGATGACCTCGTCGACTTCATCCCTCGTCCGGCCTTTTCTCTCCGCCTTTTGTATATAGAGCGGGTACACGATACCGAACGCCATTCTATAGACTCTCTCGGCGTTCTTTTCCCTTTTTCCGGCCCCTGCCATAGTCGAGCGCCCTCCGTTAGCAGAATATACGAGTCGGCGCTATGCGGCGGATAGGCTTATAGCCGCGAAACCGAGACGAGGAGCGGAAAGCCTCTATGGCCGGGAATCGATCCGGGAGACGGGCGGTAGGCGTATATACCCTAGCCATGCGGAATCAACTCGGATCGTTTAGTCGTTTCTTCGCGCGGGCGGGCCTCACGAAAATGAACGTGAGGATAACGACCGCTCCGAAGCCTATATATAACGCCGTGAAGAACCAGGATGGGAAATCATAGAAGATCAATCTCCTTATAATCCTCGCGACGAACGACAGGTCTTGCTCATAGCGCTGTCCCGCCCGCTGTCGCAGGGCGTACTCTAGTTCAGTCAAGGGACACGGAATGCGGAGCGCGGCCTCTCCCGCGACGATCAGGATGGCTACCAGATGGACGGCCCTGAACGAGAATCTCCTGATCCAACGCCATCTCCGAGCGGCGCCTATCAGGATGAGTAGCTCCCCCAATACGCAGAAAGCGACGATCAGGAAATGCAAGGCTACGAGAGTATCGGCGAGGAAGGCATCCATGCCGTCAATACTATACCGAACGGGGCGGTAAATAAAGATGAACATCGCGGGTTAATCGAGGAGAAGCGTCGTATTCGGTCGGCCGCGGGCGCGCCGGTATATAATACGCGGTTCCCAATACCCGCTCGCCTCGGCTATACTCGTAAGGTCAACGCGAAATCATATCGGTTATCGCCGATTATCGGGAGAGCATCATGGACGGCAAAGGGCGCAAGACGATTCTTCTCGTCGAGGACGAGGCCCTTATCGCGTTGGACGAGCGCTCCTTGCTCGAGCGGCGGGGCTATGCCGTAAGGCTCGCGTACTCGGGCGAGGAGGCCGTAGCGGCCTTCGAAACGGACGATGCGATCGATCTCGTCCTCATGGACATAGACCTGGGCCGCGGGATGGACGGTACCCAGGCGGCCCGCGCCATGCTCGAGTCGAGGGATGTCCCCGTCGTCTTCCTATCGAGCCACGCCGAGCCTGAGATAGTCGAGAAGACCGAGAACATAACCTCGTACGGGTATATCCTAAAGAACTCGAGCGCGACGGTGCTGGACGCGTCGATCAAGATGGCGTTCAAGCTCTTCGACGCCAACGCCAGGACCATGGCCGTCAACAGGAAGCTCGAGGCTACCTTGGACGCGCTCCCGGACCTGTTCTTCGAGGTCGACGCGGCCGGCAGATACCTGGACGTGCATTGCCCCGATCCTTCCCTGCTCGTCATGCCCGAGGAGGACCTGCCCGGCGCGACTATAGCGGGGACCCTGCCTCCCGAGGTCGCCGATATCCTCATGGAGTCGATCCGGGAGGCCCGGGCGCGCGGCTCGTCGAAGGGCCGCCGCTACAGGCTGGCCGTCTCGGCCGGGCCGAGGTGTTTCGAGGTTTCGGCCTCCAGGATGGAGAGCCCCTCCGACGCTCCCCGCTTCATCATGATATGCCGCGACGTCACGGAGCAGGAGCGGGCCGACGGCGAACTGCAGGCGAGCAAGCAGTACGTCGAGAGGCTCCTTAACGTATCCGCGGAGATAATACTCTCGACCGACATGGACGGCCGAATCACGCTCCTCAACGACAGCGGGCACAGGCGCCTGGGCTACGAGCCGGGCGAGCTCGTCGGCCGCCAATGGGCGGAGACCTGCCTGTCCGGAGAGACGAGGGCCGAAGTCGCCGCCTTCCTCGACGGCCTGCTCCGCGGGGAGGACGAGACGCTCGTGGCCCACGAGAACCTGGTCCGGCTGAAGTCGGGGGAGCTACGGTCGTTCCTCTGGCACAATACCGTGCTCAAGGACGCCGACGGGAGGCCGGTCGGCATCCTGAGCTCCGGGGAGGACGTCAGCGCGTACAAGGAGCTCGAGGAGCGATATAGGACCATCGTCGAGGCGTCGCCAGACAGCATCGCCGTTACCGACCTACAGGGCCGCATCGCCATGTTCTCGCCCAAGGCCGTATCGATGTTCGGCTTCGACGGCGACGGGACGGAGCATCTGGGGCGGTACGTCACCGATTTCATGGCTCCGGAGGATAGGCTCAAGGCCGTAGCCAACATCGGGCGCATGGCCGAAGGGGAGGTCCTAGGCTCGGAGGAGTACCGGGGCCTACGCCATGACGGAAGCTCGTTCGATATGGAGATTAACGGGGCGTTCATCCGCGATAGGGACGGGGCGCCGGCGCAGATCCTCTTCATCGTCCGCGATATCAGCGAAAGGAAGAGGCTCGTCGGCAAGTACAAGATGCTCTTCGACCTATCGCCGCTGGGCATCGCGCTCTTCGATAAGGAGAGCGGAAGATTCCTCGACGCGAACGCCTCGCTCCAGCGGATGCTGGGCTATGCTAAGGACGAGCTCGTCCGCTATAGCTACATGGATCTGACGGCGCCCGAGTACGCGCTCGTCACGAAGGCCAATACGCTTAGCTTCGACGGGGGCGCGTCGGTGGCTCGGTACTCCAAGGAGTACGTCAGGAAGGACGGATCCCGCCTTCCCGTCTCGGTGAGCGTCGCCCTGTTCGAGGACGACGACCATCGGGAGGTCGTCTGGGGCATCATCGAGGACGTAACCGAGCGGAGGGCCGCGGAGGCGAAGGAAGCGGCGATGCTCGCGGAAAAGGACCTGATCCTCAAGGAAGTGCATCACCGCATCAAGAATAACTTCAGCGTCATCAAGAGCCTCCTCGGCATGCAAGCCGGCGCCGCGCCCGACCCTAAGACGGCGGAGTCGTTCAGGACTACGGAGAGCCGGGTCCAGAGCATGGCCCTCCTCTACGAGCGGCTCTTCGAGTCGTCCAATTTCCTCGAGGCCTCCGCGAGGGACTACCTCCCGGCTCTCGTGCACGATATCGCGTCCAATTTCCCGGCCGGCGATAGGGTAGCGATAATCACGGAGACCGACGATATCGTCCTGGACGCCAAGCGGCTACAGTCGCTGGGCATACTGGTCAACGAGCTGGTGACGAATAGCATGAAGTACGCCTTCGAGGGCCGCGGCTCTGGCTCGCTGGCCGTAACCGCCCGACGCGCCGAGGGCCGGATAGCGGTCACGGTCGAGGACGACGGCCCCGGCCTGCCCGAAGGCATTGAGGCCGGGGACTCTGACGGCTTCGGCCTGTCGCTCGTCGCCATGCTCGCCAGGCAGCTAGGCGGCTCCATGCGCGTCGAGCGCGGCGGCGGAGGGAAGATCGTAGTCGATATCGGCGCCTAGCCGGACGAGCGAGGGGGGGGGCTATGAACGCGTCGTTATCATTCTGCCGCGCCGTCGAAGGGAACCGCGAGGTTCCCCTGGACCTTTCGATGGCGACCAGGCACGGGCTCGTGACCGGCGCCACCGGTACCGGGAAGACGGTGACGCTGCAGGCGATGGCCGAGGCGTTCTCGCTGGCCGGCGTGCCGGTGCTGTGCTGCGACGTCAAGGGCGACCTGTCCGGGATAGCCGCGGCCGGCGGCGGGAACGCGAGGATCGGCGCGGCCTTCGGTCGGCTCGGCCTGCCTGAGCCCGCCTGGAGGGCCTGCCCCGCGGCTTTCTGGGAAGTAGCCGGCGCGAAGGGGCTCCCGCTACGCGCTACGGTATCGGACCTCGGGCCCCTCCTGCTCGCGCGCCTCCTCGGGCTCAAGGACGTGCAGTCCGATACCCTCAGGCTCCTCTTCAGGATAGCGGACGAGCGGGGATGGCCGGTCCTCGACCTCCCGGACCTCCGCGCCCTGGTCGAATGGGCTACGGCTAACGCGGCCTCGCTCAAGGCCGCTTACGGGCTCCTGTCCCAGGCGACGCTGGGCGCCGTCCAGCGCTCGGTCCTGGTGCTGGAGGACACCGGCGCAGGGCGCTTCTTCGGCGAGCCGGCCCTCGACATATCCGACCTCATCCGGGTAGGCGACGACGGCCGGGGCGTCGTCAACGTGCTCGCCGCCGAGGACCTGATGGCGGAGCCGCAGCTATACGCGACCGTGCTCCTGCACCTATTAGGCGAGCTGTTCGAGGAACTGCCCGAGGCCGGGGACCAGGCGCGGCCTAGGCTGGTCCTGCTCCTGGACGAGGCGCACCTGCTCTTCGACGACGCTCCCAAGGCGCTGGTCGACGCGGTGGAACGCACGGCTCGCCTCGTGCGTTCCAAGGGCGTCGGGCTGTGGCTCGTCACGCAGAGTCCCCTGGACGTGCCGGAATCGGTGCTCGGCCAGCTGGGCGGCCGCGTCCACCACGCGCTCCGCGCGTATACGCCCAGGGACCGCAAGGCCGTCGGCTCGGTGGCGGCGACCCTGCGGCCCAATCCCCGGCTCGACGCCGCGGCCGCTATCGTCGAGCTCGGGGTGGGGGAGGCCCTCGTCTCGTTCCTGGACGAGGCCGGCCGGCCGCTCCCCGTGGAGCGCGTCATGATAGTGCCGCCGGCGTCGCGGATAGGCGGCCTCTCCCCGGCGGAACGGGCTTCCGTCATAGCGTCGTCGCCCCTCGGGATCCGCTACGCCAAGGCTATCGACCGCGAGTCCGCGTACGAGCTGCTGAAGGGGCGCATGGGCCTGGGAACGGGCACGCAAGGCGGCGCTCGCGTCGAGGACGGCGCGCGGATCCCCCGGGATCCTACCATCGAGGAGATAGAGGCCGAGCTGCGGGGCCTCCCGCCGGAACCGCTATACGGGCCCGAGCCCGAGCGGCGTTCGGCCCCCTCGCGCGCGCGGCGACCTGCGGCGAGTCCCGCTCCGCGTCGAGCATACGGATCGGACGCCGAACCTTACGGTGGCCTGGCCGCCGAGCTGGCCCGCGCCGCCCTCGCGGCCGCGGGGATGGAGCTGGGGCGCCAGGTCGTCAGGAGCGTGCTCGGGACGAGGCGGCGGAGGTAGGCCGAGAAGGAGGGCTCCGTAGAGCTTAGCGCCTAGAACGTATAGAGAGCCGCGCGTCGTCCCACCAGGCGGCGCCCGTTCCGATTAACGATAGGGTGACCCCTATAGCCGCGGCCCCTGCGGGAATCTCGGCGATCACGACCGCCTCGGCCCATTCCGAGTCGCCCGAGCGCGGCTTCGAGCTGGCGCCGCCTAGGAGCCCCCCGTTCCTGTCGACGAAGGTGACGGCTATCCCCGCGCCCTCGGCGACGCCGGCGGTCTTGACCCAGGCTGCGAGGACTACCGTGCCGCGGGGGGGGGACTTGATGAATTGTCCCCACCACCTATTCGTCCCGGTCCCTGAATCGGCTCGGATCGCGAGGCTCGCCTCTCCGCTACGCGATACCTCGGCGTCACGGGACCAGCCGGCGTCGTCGGGCGCGAGCAGGTCGCAGGCCTTCCAGCCTTTAGGCGATCCGTCCGTCGACGCCCGCTCGGCCCCTCCGTTCGTAAGGGCGGCGGGGAGCGCTAGCCAGCGCCGCAGCGGCCTCTTCCTGGAGAAGGTCCAGAGGATAGCGCCGGCGCGGTCTATCTCGAGGAGCCGTCCGTGCTGGGCGTCGGCTATCATGATCGTGCCGCCGGGGAGCTCCTCAGCCTGGTACGGGGCGGAGAGTACGCCCTGCCCGTACTCGAAGACCACGGCTCCCTCGCGGCTTACTTCTAGTATCCTATTATTATTTGAATCGGTTATCAATGTATTCCCGTTTGCGAGGCGCTGGGCGAAACGCGGCCAATCGAGGCCTTGGCCGTAGCTCCAGACGATATCGCCTTCCCGATCGATCTCTATGACGCGGTCGCCGTCGGAATCGGCTATCAGGGTATTGCCGTCGGGGAGACGCCGGGGCGCGTGCTGCCTTCGGGCTCCTTCGTATGCCCACGATACCCGGCCCGTCCGGTCGACCTCCAGGACGGCGTCGTTGTATCGGGCGCTGATCAGGAAATCGCCGTCCGGCAGCTCGGTCGCGTGATTGGGGTAATCGAGCCTGATGCCGTTGGAGAGGATGCCGCTCCCCCCGCCCCATTCCTCGCTCGACCATACTATATCGCCCGAATCGTCTATCTCGACGAGCCTGTCACCGTTGGTATCGGGCACGAGGACGTTGCCGTTGGCGAGCATGGTCGCCGAGTGGGCGAAGCGCAGTCCGGCCGTCGCCCTCCATCGCACTCGCCCGGCGCGGTCGACGATGAACACCGAGCTACCCGTGTCGGTATAATCGGAGCCTCCTCCGTCCGTTATCAGGAACCGTCCGTCCGGCAGGGCCTCGAATCCAAGGGCGCGCTGGAACTCGAAGTCGCCGGATAGGCCGAAATAGAGCGCTATCGCGGCGGCTACGATGGCGGCTACGATGGCGAAGCCCGCGATTAGGAGGACGACCGGCTTGCGGGACGCTCCCGCCCTACGCATCAATAGCCCGTGAACCTGAAGTCGAGCGTCGTTATGGAACCCGGAGCTAAGCTTAAGCCCGTATACGTGATGGCGTATGAGCAAGGAAGCGCCACGTCATAAGGCGTTGTTGTCGATGCTGACGAGAATCCAGCGCTATTCAGGCTCGACTGCCCGGAATAAATATACGTGGTCCAGGTACCCGTATCGGTCGGAACGGCGCGCGCCGTATAGGTGGCCGGCCCTACCGATCCGAAGATATAATCGCCGAGAGCTCCGGTCGTCGTGGAATACAGGACCGGGCCTCCCGTATCGAGCTCTATCGACGCGTCCGGCTCGACTCTATATCCCGATCCCGGATCCCCTTGCACCACCCCCGATAGGGTAGCGCCGTCGTAGACGAGACTGTTAGGGGCCGCGGGGCTCGCGTCGGTCAGGGCGACGGCGCAATCGGGCCAGGTGGTCGCGAACCAGTAGTATAGGGTCTCGTTGCCTAACGCGGTCCCGGGCGGGACGCTCGCCTGTAGGGTCAGGGTGGAATCAGCATGGGTAGCCGTCGCCGCAATTTCCAGGGAGGCGTCCTCCGCGTCGGCGGGGAGAGCGTCTATCTTGGCGCGGGCCTCGGTAGCTCCGGCGAGTAGATACGCGGCGAAATCAGCGGGTATGCCTTCTATAGAGCGCGAGATCGCGGAGGGGCTCGGGTCGCCAGGGCCGATCGATGATTGAGTCGAGGGTTCCCCGAACGCGAGGGGGCTCATCGTAAGGGTTAGCTCCGTGGTCTGGTTCGCGACGAGAACTACGCCGGCCCTAACGGCTATCCCGATGATACGGTCGCCCTCGACCGCGAATACGTGCACGTCGAAGGTCCCGGGGTTGACCGATTCGGTGATGGAGACCGATTCGCCGTAGCTCATGGGGACGAGGGCCGAGTAATCGACGCGGGTTCCCTCGACGAGCTGCAGGTATAATCCGTCCATTGACGACGGCAGCGCTTTGGAGGCGTACCCAGACCTCGACGTCGGTATGTTGCCGTCCACGGCGAGGTCGAGGCGCGAACTCGACCGGCTTAACGGGGCTCTGCAAGATATCGCGGCTAGCGATAGGGCGAGCATGGCCGCTAACGAACGTGTCGTCATGGCTACCTCCGTATACTATCGATAGTGTAGTGTATTGTATGCCGGATATCATGTTTTATAAACTATTTTTCTTCGCCTTTTCCTAGCCAAATCGCTCGCCATCGTCCCATCCGTAAGGTACTATATCCCGTCCCGCCGCGCGTCGGCGAGCGAATGGAGGCATCGATGAGAGAAGTATTGGAGCGGATGGCCGAGTATAACGGGAAGGCCATGGCCGCGATGCTGGAGGCTGTCGCGAGGGCGCCCGCGGGGCTGTCCGGCAAGGACGTAGGCCTGTTCTATAAGAGCGTCGACGGGACCGTGGAGCATATGGCCTGGGCCCTGGTCCTATGGCTCAAGCGCTACGCGGGCTTCGGCTCGTACCCCTGCCTCGAGGCGAGCGCCCTCGTGTCCAGGCCCATGGAGGATATCCGCGCGAAGGCCTCGGGCGATAAGGCCGAGGCCGAGGCCCTGCTGCGCGAGGCGAGCGCCCTCGTCGCGCGGTTCGTCAAGGAAATGCCCGAGTCAGACTTCCCGCGCCGCGTCAGCTACAAGACGACCGACGGCAAGGAGCTGGAACGGACCTACTGGCATACTATCTTCCAGGTGCTCAACCACGGTACCCATCATCGGGGCGAGATATCGGCCATCCTCGACATGCACGGGGTCGCCAACGACTACAATAGCTTCGTGGCCTACATGCCGTAGGCTGACCGCCCGGGCGGGCGCGCTGGCCTCCCGGCGGGGGATTCCGTATACTAGAGAGCATGAAATTCCGCGACCGCTCCCGGGGCTCCATGCCGGACGCCACCGTATTCGCGCCCCTCCTGGTTCTGTTCGTCACGTCGCTCGCGGGGCCTAGCCTCGGGGAGGCCCTGCATAGCAGCTTGCTCTTGTTCACCCGCGGCTGGACGGCGGCGCTGATGTGGGCGCAGGTGCTGATCCTGGACGCCGTCCTCTATCTGTATTTCTTGCCCGTCTTCAAGCTGCACATCCGTTGCCAGCGATCGTGCTCGGAGCCTCCGGACCGCGTAGACCTGGCCATGCGCAGGCTCAACCACGTGCGCGTCTTCGCTATCGGCGTTTCAGTCGCGGTGTTCGTAGCGGGGCGCCTGGCGCTCGCGCTCGTCGACGGATCGGGCCCCTTCGAGGCCGACGCGGCCTACGGGCGGGCCCTCTCCATGACGGAGGCCGCGATAGCCGGGTTCTTCGTCGGGGTAATCCTGGCCATGCAGTTCGAGGATAGGCTCTATAAGGCGAGGCAGACCATACTGCGCATGGGCTCCGCGGAGGGGCCCGGCTACGCGTCGCTCCATTCCAAGATAACGCTCACCATCATCGCGGTCGCCTTTTTCATGACCCTGCAGGCATTCTCGTTCGCCGGCAGCGCCCTGTCGCTTGCGCAGTCGGGCCTGCCCCATCCCGGCGCGGCCCGTAGCTTCCTGAGCGCGCCCGAGCTCATCTCGCAGGCCAGGCGCTTCGAGGGGCTCCGGGACCTGCTGGGGGTGTTCTTCTTCAAGGCCTTCGCGCTTGGGGCCTTCGTGGTCCAGCTGCTGTTCCAGCTCAAGCGCCTGATAGCCAGGCCCCTGGCTACCATCCAGGAGCGCCTCGAGGCGCTCAACTCGCCCGATCCCGCCTCAGGCAAGGTTATCGACGTCGTCCAGAACGACGAGTTCGCCGCGGTATACAGGCAGATAAACGCGCTCATAGGCAAGCAGGAGGGGCGCTTGGAGGCGACCGAGCGCCGCCTGGACGATATCGTGTCAGGGGCGGCCGATCCCATCATGGCCCTCGACGGGGCCGGCCGCGTCGTGCTGTATAATCCGGCCGCCGAGCGCCTGTTCGGTTTCGCCAGGGGCGAGGTCCTGGGCTCCGGGCTGGAGCGCTTCCTGGGCGACGGCGCCCCCGCCTTCTCGGCGGACGGGGCCGGGCTCGCGAGGCTCGGGTGGCGGCGCGCCGACGGCGGCGCGGTGCCCATGGAGTCCCATCTGTCCCGGACTGGCGACGGGCCGGACGCCAGGACCACGATAGTCCTACGCGACGTGTCGCGCCAGGCGGAGATAGAGGAGACCCTGGTCAAGGCTAGGCTCGAGGCGGAGAACGCCAGCAGGATGAAGAGCGAGTTCCTGGCCAATATGAGCCACGAGCTGCGGACGCCGCTCAACGCCATACTGGGCTTCGCCCAGCTCATAGAGAACGACCGCAACCTGACGGACGCCCAGCGCGATAGGCTGCGCGTCATTTCCAGGAGCGGCGAGCACCTCCTAGCCCTGATTAACGACATCCTCGACATCTCGAAGATAGAGGCCGGCAAGATGGAGCTGCACGAGTCGGTCTTCGACCTGCCCGAGCTCGTGGCCGACCTCCGCGACATGTTCGAGCTCCGCTGCGCGAAGAAGGGCCTGAGCCTCTACTTCGATACCCTCGACGGACTTCCGCGCCACGTCCGGGGCGACCTCGGCAAGCTGCGGCAGGTGCTGGTCAACCTGCTTGGCAACGCGGTGAAATTCACCGCCGAGGGCGGCGTGGGCGTCCTCGTCGGGCCCGACGGCGACGGCGTCCGCTTCGAGGTACGGGACACCGGCCGAGGCATCCCCGAGTCGGAGCACGAGGCGATTCTCCAGCCGTTCGTGCAGGCGAGCACGACCGACCACGAGGGCGGCACGGGGCTCGGGCTGGCCATAAGCAGCCGCTACGTCGCGATGATGGGCGGGCGCATGGCGGTCAAGAGCGCGCCGGGCGAGGGGAGCGAGTTCTCCTTCACCGTCCCTCTCGCCCCGGCCGAGTCCGCCCCCTCCGATCGTGACGACGGCGACGTCGATATAGAGGTGGCGCCTGGGACGCTCGCCCTCGTCGTAGACGACCAGGAGGCGAACCGCCTCGTGCTCAAGGAGATGCTCGAGCGCGTCGGGTTCTCGGTCATCGAGGCGGCGAACGGGCGCGAGGCCGTCGAGCTGACCGCCTCGGAGCGGCCGGCCCTCGTGTTCATGGACATAAAGATGCCGGTGATGGACGGCTACGACGCCGTGGAGGCCATCAAGGCCGATCCCGCCACCGCGCCTAGCCGCGTGTTCGCGCTCACCGCCTCGGCGTTCAGCCACGACCGCGAGCGCATAGAGTCGGCCGGCTTCGACGGCTTCCTGGCCAAGCCGTTCAAGCAGTCGTCGCTGTACCGGCTCGTGGCCGAGCGCGGCGGCGTCGGCGCCTTAGTGCGGAAGCGGGAGCGCGCGGAGGACGCCGGGGCGCCGGCCGGCTTCCCGCGGCCTGGGGACTTCGCCCTGGCGGCCGCGGCCCTGGACGCCGAAGGACGCGCCGCCCTCGACGACGCGGCCGCTATAAACGATTTCGCGGCCCTGTCCAGGATCGCCTCGGGCCTGGCGACGAGGGCGCCGGCCTTCTCGGCGGCCCTGGGCCAGGCGGCTTCGGGTTTCGACGAGGACGCGGCGCAGGCGCTCCTGGGCGCCCTCGATTCTGCGCTTCGCGACGGCGCGGCCGGGGGCGCGGCCGGGGGCGCGGCCGGGGGCGCCGGGGATATAGGAAACGGAGGCGAGCATGGGCGATGAGGGCGGCCTGGTACTGATAGTCGACGACATCGAGGAGAACCTCAAGGTGCTCGGCGATACGCTGACGCAGGCGGGCTTCCATCCGCTGCAGGCCAAGAGCGGCGAGCGCGCCTTGCAGGTGGCAGCCCGCGCCAAGCCGGACCTGATCCTGCTCGACATCAAGATGCCGGGCATGGACGGCTTCGAGACCATAGAGCGGCTCAAGTCTGATTCCGCTACGGCGGACATCCCGGTCATCTTCATCTCGGCGCTCAACCAGATAGAGGATAAGGTGCGGGGCTTCCGCTCCGGCGCCGTAGACTACGTATCCAAGCCCTTCCAGAAGGAGGAGGTCGTCGCGAGGGTAGGCACGCACCTTCGCCTCAGGCAGGCCCTTAGGAACGTGGAGGCCGAGCGAGGGAAGTCTGACCGCCTCCTCGAGGCCATACTGCCCGCGGCCATCGCCGCGGAGCTCAAGGAGACGGGCCGGAGCGAGCCTCGGTCGTTCTCCGATATCAGCGTCCTCTTTACCGACCTCGTCGATTTTACGCGCCAGGCGGCCGAGCTGTCGCCCGTGGAGCTCATCGCCGAGCTCAACGACATCGTCGGGGCCTTCGACGCCATAGTCCGCGAACGCGGATGCGAGCGCATCAAGACCATAGGCGACGCCTACTTCGCCGTCTGCGGCATCCCGGAGCCCCGAGCGGACCACGCCGAGCGCCTGGCGAGCGCGGCGCTGGCGATGCGCGACTGGCTCGCGGCCCGCAACGAGCGCTCGCAGGTACGATGGCTCATGCGCCTGGGCATGCACTCGGGGGACGCCGTCGCGGGGATAGTGGGCACGAGCAAGTATATCTTCGACGTCTTCGGGGACACGGTCAACATGGCGAGCAGGCTCGAGTCGGCCTCCGAGCCCATGCGCGTCAACGTCTCGGCCGCGACGGCGGCCCTCCTCGCAGGCAAGGCGGCCTGCGTCCCCCGGGGCCCGGTCGAGGTCAAGGGAGCCGGGCCGACGGAGATGTTCTGGCTCGAGGGATAGCGGCCCCTAATCGTCCTTGAGGGACTTGGCTATGGACGTCACGTCCAGTATCAGGGCTATCGAGCCGTCGGCGAGTATGGCCGCGCCCGCGACCTCCCGAGCGTAGCGCGCCAGCTCGCCGAGCGGCTTGATGACCGTCTGGTATCCCCCGACTATGCTGTCGAAGGCCAGGGCTATCCTGCCTGATCCGACCGATACGACCAGCACCGCCTCGGTATCGCCGACAGGCGGCTCGTCGACGGAGAAGCGCTTCCTGACGTCGACGATAGGCACGAGGCCGCCGCTCCGCTCGATGAGCCGTTCCACCCCGTCTCCGCGCTTCCTCTCGAAGCACTCGAGCACGTTGGCCAGAGGCACGATGAAGGAGCGCCTCCCGGAGACGGCCAGGAAGCCGTCGATTATCGCTATCGTCAAGGGGATGCTAAGGGAGAACTCGGTCCCGCTCCCCTTGGCCGACGATATCTCGACGCCGCCGCCGAGCCGCTCTATCGCGGTCTTGACGACGTCGAGCCCGACGCCGCGGCCGGAGACGTTGGAGACCTCCGCCTGGGTGGAGAAGCCGGGGGCGAACAGCATGTCCTCGAGCTCCTCGGGGCTAGGCTTGCCGCCGGGGGGCGCGAGGCCCCGCTCGACGGCGATCGCGGCCACCCTGTCCCAGTCTATGCCCCGTCCGTCGTCCGAGACCCGTATGACGACGGAGCCGCCGTCGTGCCTCGCCGAAAGGCGCACGGATCCGGTCCTCGGCTTGCCCGCCCTCTCCCTGTCGGCGGGCGCCTCTATGCCGTGGTCCACGGCGTTCCTGATCAGGTGCATCAGGGGATCCACGAGGCCCTCCACCGCGTTCTTGTCTAGCTCCGTGTGCCCGCCCTCGGTCAGGAGCTCGACTTCCTTGCCTAGGCCGCTCGAGACGTCCCGTACCATGCGCCCGTAGCGGGAGAATAGGCCGTCCACGCGCACGAGGCGCATCTCCATGGCCGTGGTCCTAAGCTCCGCGACGAGCCTTCGGACCGATTCCGCTATGCCGATGAATCTCCTGTCGCCTGCCTCGGCCGCCGTCTGCGACAGCTGGGCCTGCACGGTAACGAGCTCGCTGGCCAGGTTGAGGAGGACGTCCAGCTTGGCGTCCGCGATGCGTACCGTGCGCTGCCCTGCCTCGGCCTGCGCCGGAGGCGCCGGCGCCTCCTGGGGCGCGGCGGCGCGCGGCTCCCGGCCCGTTCCGGAGGCGCCCGGGGCCTCGGGTCGGCGCTCGGCGCTAGGCGGCTCGCCCGGCGCGGGGGGCGGCTCGCCGTGCGCCGGAACCGGCGCCCCGTCAGGCTCGGCCGTCGGCGCGGGGCCGGAGATCAGCGTAGCGTCGAGGGCCGCGAGGCTGGCCTCGTCGGCCTCGAGGAGCCCGTCGCCCGGGGCGGCCTCGGCCAGTATCGCGGAGCAGCGGTCGCGGCACGATAACAGCGCCCCGAAGCAGCCGCCGCCAGCGGACGAGGCTCCCGACCGCATCCTGCCCAGGCGGTTCTCGAGCTGGTGGGCGTAGCGCTCCAGGCGCGCGAGCCCGACTATGCCGGCGGAGCCCTTCAGGGTATGCACGGCGCGGAACAGGGATTCTATCGACCCGGCCTCGCCTCGCTCCAGCGCGAGTATCGACGACTCCATGCCCTCGAGCATCTCGGCCGATTCGATCGCGAAGGCGGCGAGGATGTCGTCCATCACGGCACCGTCACCGCTCGGTTGCGCCCGGAAGCCTTGGCCGCGTACAGTCCCTCGTCGGCCCTGTGCAGTACGGCGGGGCCGTCGTCGTCGTCCCTGATGGAGCTTACGCCCAGGCTGATGGTCATCGTCGTCTCCTTGCCGTACGCGGAGACGCGTCGCTCCTCGACGGCCGCCCTGAGCCGCTCGGCGAAGGCTTCCGCCTCGGCGCGTCCCGTCTCGGGCAGGATGAGGCAGAATTCCTCCCCGCCGTAACGGGCCAGGATGTCGGTAGTCCTCATAGTCGCCTCGCACGAGCGGACGAGGGCGCGTAGGGCCTCGTCGCCGAAGGGATGGCCGAACCGGTCGTTGATCGCCTTGAAGTGATCGATGTCGACCATGATGAGCGAGAGCTCGTGGGCGTAGCGCCTCGCGCGCTCTATCTCCTCGAGGAGCCGCTGATCGAAGTATCGGCGATTATAGGCCGTCGTCAAGACGTCTCGTATCGTCAGCTCCACGAGCTTCCTCTGATAGAACGCGGTCTCCGTGACGTCCTCCACGGTGACGTACACGGCCCGCTTCCCCTCGCCGTAGGAGATAGGCCCCATGACGCAGTTCTGCTGCATGCGGTCGAAGCCCTCGGGGGACCCGGGCAGGGGCTTGAACGGGAAGAGGTGCTTATGCAGGCGATTGGAGAAGTACGCGGAGATGCCGAACGAGAGCACGCTCTTGAAGTTCCGCTTCAGCGACGGCGTATCTATGGAAGGGAAGAGCTCGACGACCGGCCTGCCTACCGCGCCCGACTCGGGGATGCCGGAGGCGCGCTCCATCCACGGGTTCCAGTACAGCACGACGGCCTTCTCGTCCAGTATGGCTATGCCCTGGCCGAGGCCGTCCAGTATCTGCCTGAAATCGGGTCCGTTCACGCGAGGCCCTCGATGTACTCGTCTACCGCCTTCTTGGTCCATTCTATAGAGTCGTTCGCCGCTATGAGGAAGAGGAGACCGTAGGCGTCGGCGTTGGAGAAGCTGAATTTCGTCTTGAAGACCAAGGCCACGCCCTCGTTCTCGGCGAGATGCTGCCTGAGCTTGACGGCGTCGACGTCCGAGCCGAGGTAGCGCGGCGGCTGGAACGTAACCCTGTCCTTGAGCATCTCGGCGAGCTTGCCGACGCAGGCCCCTATGACGATGTTCCCTATCTCTACGACCACCTCGCGCTCGAAGGACCCGAAATCCAGCTCCGAATCCCGGTACGACGACTCGTCCCCGAACAGCGCGGCCAGCTTCTTGCCCTCCTCCTTGGGCACGAGCAGGAAACTAGTCCCGGAGAAGCGTCCGAAGAAGAACTGCTCGATCATGCTGTACGCGGGCGCGCGATCGATCTCGCCCTCTAGGAAGTCCGGGATCGTCTTGGCCTCGAGGACGCTTATCTTGGGGACCGTCAGCGTGACGCGAAGGTCTATGACCTCCGAGAGGCTGACGGCCGCCAGCCCGAACCCGACGTTCATGAGCTCCCGTAGGGCGTCGAGCTCAAGCTCGGAAAAGGTCTGCTGCACGTTACCGCTCTGCTCTCTCGTAGGCGGCGAGCACGGCGTGCTTCGTGGCCGGTTTCCGGATGACCTCGAACGGGCCGAGCCCCTCGAGCCGGGACAGGGTGGCCCCCTGCACGTCGGCGGTCACGACTATTACCTTGAGGTCCGGGTCCCGCTCGCGCAGCTCCCGTAGCGTCTCTACCCCGCCGATGCCGGGCATGGTCAGGTCGAGGAAGACGAGGTCGGGGCGATAGCCGCCGTCTATCAGCGCGAGCGCGTCCTCGCCGCACGGCGCCTCGCGCGTCTCCGCGTCCTTTTCCTTGATGAAGCCCTTTATCGCCATCCTGGCGACCATCGAATCGTCCACGATAAGTACTTGTTCCATAGGCCGAAGTCTAACCGAAGCGACGTTTTATTTCCATACCGGGCGGGCGTCCGCGAGGCGCGCGGGGCGTCGGATCGGGCGCTCGCCGAGGGCCCGGGGATTGCGCGCGGCGGCGGTAGGCTGCATACTAGAACCGGGCGCGAGGCCCGTTCGAGACTGGAGAGAACCGACTGTATGAAGGCGTCACGGCTCAATAATATCAAGGATATCGCCGCCCTGCTTATCCTGGTCGGCTTCGTCGCCCTGGTCGCCGGGGCTGTCATGCCCCGCCTGCAGGCCGATCAGCTACGCTTCCTCGAGGAGCGGTACATCTCGGAGCAGCGGCGAGTCGTCTCCCAGACCGTCGAGAACGCCGGCTTACGCATCGCGAGCCTGAACGCGAGCCTGGCCCGGGACGGAGTCTCACCCGAGCGGGCGGAACGAGCGGCGCTAGAGCTATTGGGCCTCGAGCGCTACGGCATAAACGGCTACGGCTATTTCTACGCGTACGACTATTCGGGCGCCGTGCTCCTCCATCCCGTGCTACCGGAGCTCGTCGGGCGCAGGCTCGACGATATCCGGTCGCCCGCTGGGGAGAATATGGGAGAGCTGTTCCGGGACGCCTTAGGAGGCGGCCGGTCGGCCTTCGTCGAGTACTCCTGGACCGCCCCGGGCAGGACCGAGCCGGAGCGGAAGACGGCCTTTATCCTGAGGCTCGACCGACCCGCCTGGTACATCGTGTCGGGCTTCTACCATTCCGACCTCGAGGAAAGCCTCGACGGCTACGCCAGGCTCACTTCCGAGTCCTTGAGGCGTAACAGGACTGTCCTCGGATCGGTCATGCTCGCCGCGTTCGCGTCCCTGGCGGCGCTCGCCTTCGCTCTCCGCTCGAGCATACTCGCTACCGAGAAGGAATCCGCGCGACAGCTCCTCTCGCTGGAGCGCTATAAGCTCATCCTCGACGAGAGCTCCATGGTCTCCAGGACCGATACCCGCGGCGTCATCACCTACGTCAACGACGCCTTCTGCGAGACGACGGGCTTCTCCCGCGCCGAGGCGATCGGGAAGAACCAGAGTATAGAGCGCCACCCGGACACGCCCCTGGAGGCTTTCAAGGAGCTGTGGACGACCATAGAGGCCGGGAACGTATGGCGGGGCGTCATAAAGAACCGCAAGGCCGACGGATCGAGCTATTACAAGCGCGCCACCATCGTGCCCATGCTCGACGAGAGCGGCGCCGTGGCGGAGTACATATCGTCGGGCCAGGACGTGACGGAGATAGTCGAGAAGAACAGGGATATCGAGGACGCCTTCCTGACAGATCCCCTGACGGGCCTCGGGAACCGGATCCATCTCCTGAGGGACATCGAGAGGACCGCGGATCCCTGCGTATCCCTCATAGATATCGACGGGTTCTCGTCCCTGAACCGGGCCCTAGGTACCCAGGCCGGCGACGCGGTACTGAGGCAGATGGCCGAGGTGGTTCTCGACCTGGCGATGGAGCGGGGGGCTACGGCGTATCGCGTGCAGGCCGACGAGTTCGCCGTGCTCATGGCTCGCTCCGGGGACCGGGACGTCGCCGAGTGCGCCGAGGCCATATCGCGCCGCGTCAAGGACGCGCGCATCGACATCGGCGGGAGCCCGACCGCCATCATAGCCCGCATCGGCATAGCGAAGGGAGGCAAGGATTCCTTCCTGCTGGCCGACGACGCCCTGAAACGGGCCAAGGCGGCGCGGAAGATGGTCCACGTCTACGATCCGTCCGACGCCGACGCCTCGGGCGCCGCCCTGGGCAATCTCGAGACGCTCAGGATAGTCGTCGAGGCCCTCGAGCGCGACCGCGTCTACGTGGCGTTCCAGCCCATCGTAGACGTCTCCACGAGGGAGATAGTCAAGTACGAGTGCCTGATGAGGATGGAAGACGGCAAGGGGAACGTCGTGATGCCCGACGCCGTCCTCGACCTGTGCAAGAAGACCGACAGGTACCATCGCCTGACCATGCGCGTCATCGAGCTTTCCATAGAGGCGTTCAGGCACAACGGCTTCCAGTTCTCCATCAACTTCAGCGTCGACGACCTAATGAACCCCGAGACCGTTTCCTTCCTCGTATCCGAGGCCCGGGAGAAGGGCGTCTCCGGCCGCCTGGTCGTCGAGATAGTCGAGACCGAGGAGCTGCGCGATTTCGAGGGGGCCTCCGAGGTCATAGAACGCCTCAGGGACCAGGGCATACTCATCTCGGTCGACGACTTCGGCTCCGGCTACTCTAATTTCGAGTACCTGCTCAAGCTGGACCCCGACTTCGTCAAGCTCGACAGGTCTATCGTCCAGGGCCTGGTCGCCGACGAGCGGGCCCGCGAGATGACCAAGTCGGTCGTGCGGTTCGCCAAGGCCTCGGGCATGCGTACCGTGGCAGAGTTCATCGACTCCGAGGAGCTCCTTTCCGAGATCCGGGAGCTCGGCGTCGATTACGCCCAGGGCTGGCTCTTCGGGAAGGCCGAGAGGACGCTGGCCTAGCGCGGGCGGCGCGGTCAGGGCTCCTGCATCGCCTCGATCCGATTTTACGGCTTCCGCGATGTACTTCCCGTTTTAGGCGGCCTATACTTATCGGCATGATTCCCGACGAAGGGCTCGATTCCGATTGCAGAGAGCCGACGGATCGCCTCGCCATCGTGCTCGAGGCCACCGCGGACCTCAACGAGATGCTCGCGGAGCCCGATAAGCTGTACGCCAGCATCTTCGAGCGCCTCCAGGTAGCCGTGCCGTACGTATCCGGTAGCCTCCAGCTCCTGGAAGGCGGCTCGCTGCGCATCGTGGCCTTCCGCGGGCGGCTTGACCCGTCGCTCGTTATGGGCCTCCGCTTCGCTGTCGACCCGGATTACCCTAATTACCAGGTGCTGGAGTCCAGGACGGCGGTTTCCGTGCCTGACGTCCGCGTATCGTACCCCCATTTCTGGACTCGGAAGGACGAGTACGGTTCCGGGCATATCCGCTCGTGGCTCGGCGTCCCGCTCGTCGCGTCAGGCGCCGCGATAGGGATCATAGCCCTGGATAGGGACCTGGTCGACCCCTTCGGCGAGGACGAGATACGCATCGTCAGAGCCTTCGCCGATCACGCCGCCGTGGCGGTCCGCAACGCGCGCGTCTACGGGGACCTCCAGGACGCGCTGGCGGCCAGGGACGCGCTGATGCGCGAGACCAACCACCGCGTGAAGAATAACCTCCAGCTCGTCACGAGCCTCATAGATATCCACGCCCAGAACGTGGGCGACCCCGCGACGCGCCAATGCCTCGAGGAACTTAAGGTACGGATCCATACCGTGTCGTCCATCCACGAGCGGCTCTATAAGCGGGAGGATACCTTCGGGATCGAGCTCGACGGCTATCTTCGGGGGCTGGTCCAGGACGTGTTCGCGTCGTTCCGTAGGCCCGGCGCCGCGATAGCCATGAGGGTCGACATGGAGGCCATGCACGCGGATCCGAGCGTCGCCGTCACTATAGGGCTGATCGCCGGGGAGCTGCTCATGAACGCGCTCAAGTACGCGTTCCCCGGAGGCGCCCGCGGCACGATATCCGCCGGCTTAAGGCGGCTAGGGGCGTACGGGCACCTCACCATCGGCGACGACGGCGTCGGCATGGCGCCGGACTCGCGGAACGGGGGCTTCGGCCTATTGCTGGTGCGTAGCCTGGCCGAGCAGGTCGGAGGGGAGGCGAGGCTGGAATCCGGCCCGGGAGGGAGCTCCTGGACGGTCCGCTTCCCGGTCGGCTAGCCGACTATCGTCGCGGCAGGCAATACGACCGTGAACCTAGTGCTCCCGGGCCGCGAGTCCACGTCGATACGGCCGCCGTGGGCCTCGACGATGCGCTTGCATAGCATCAACCCGAGCCCCATCCCTTCTCCGTCTTTCTTCGTGGAGAAGAACGGCTCGAAGATCCTATCCTGAAGGTCCCCGGGTATGCCCGGCCCGGAGTCGATGACCGATATCCTGGCTTCTTCCCCATACGTCCCTACCCGTATGACGAGGTCCCCGGAGTAATCCATGGCCTGCGCCGCGTTCCGGATCAGGTTCATCCAAACCTGCGAGAGGCGCTCCGGCGATCCCCTTACGCGGGCCCCCGCGAATTCCCGCGTGACGCGGATGCCGCGCTTTAGCGCGTTATGCATGAGCACCAGGACTTTATCTATCTCCGGGACTATATCCACGATCCGGTCCGCCTCCTTGGACTCGGGGCTCAGGTAGGATCGGAGCGCGGCGACGACGTTCACGGCCATGCTCGCGGATACGCGCGTAACCTCCGCCATCCGCCTGGCCTCGATATCGCGGAACGCCTCCGCCAGCGCCCGCGCGGCGTCCGGTATCCGAAGAGCCTCCTCCAAGGCGGCGTACTCGTCGGCCAGGCCCAGCTCGGCGAGATGGTCGGCTATCTCCTCGCCGTCCGATAAACCGGCGTCGCGTGCCCTGGCGAGCAGTTCCGGCGCTCTCCTAGAGCCCGCCAGCGCGGTCTCTAGGTTGGCGCAGCCCGGGGCGCTCAGCGAGACGACTTTCCTGTAGAGCGCGGCCTGCTCCTGGCCGAGGGCCCGGTCCCGCTCCAGCCTGTTCTCCAGGCCGTCGTCGAGGTATTCGACGAGGCCGTCGATCGACGAGACGATGGCGCCGAGCGGCGTATTCAGCTCGTGGGCTATGCCGGCGGAAAGGTGACCCAGCGCGGCTAGCTTGCTCGACTCGAGCAGCCGATCCTGCGCCGTGCCCAGCTCCTCGAGCGAACGCTCCAGCTCGGAGGTCCGCTCCCCGACCTGCCGTTCCAGGGAGTCGTTCATCGCGGTCAGCTCGGCGTTCTTGGCCCGTACCTTGCCGGCCATCGCGTTGATGAGCGCGATGATCGCGTCGACGTCGGAGAAGCCCGTCTCCGGGATAGAGACGTCGTATCTTCCTTCCGCCACGGCGTCAATGCCCCCGATCATGGCCGAGATGGGGCGCTCTATCTTCCCGCGGATTAGGATCCTGTTGGCGATCAGGTTCGCGATCGCTACCGCGACGACTATCAAGGCCATGGCCGTAGTAAGGCGGTTCCGCGTCGCGACGACGTCGGCGTCGCTGAAATCCATCCGCACTACGCCTACTTCGATATCCCTATACCGCACGACCCGCTCGAGGCTCGGGATCGAGGGAGAGGCGACGGGCGAGGGCTTGTCGAAGAACGCCGCGGAGACGTCGGATACTACCCGTATGCCGGATATCCGGCCCGAGTCTATGAGCGCTTCGCCTATCCTTGATACCTGCGACTCGTCGAGGTTGAAGAGCGGTTCGGAAAGGAGCTCCACGATCTCGTCCGCGGCTACGCCCGATTTGCGCCTGAGGTCCTCGATCATTATCGACGAGACGACCGCCAGCAGCGCGATCGAAACGACGACGATGACTATCATCGAGCTAAGGAAGGAGATTCCTTGTATCTGGGAGCTAAGCTTCCTGCCCTGGGCGCGCGGCGCGACGGATGCCCTGCTCATCGGCGTCCTTGTCCGTCCCTGGGAATGAAGCCGCTCGCCTGGGCGCGCGTATGAACCTGGACGCCTGCCATGCCTGTCTCCTCGTCGGCCCGTGGTCTACGCGATAAGGATAGGCGCGCCGCCCGGAGGAGTCAACCGATACGCGGCGGCCAGGCGCGGCCGCCGCTACCGCCTACTCGCCGTCCCTTAGTATCCCTATGCGGCCCTCCTCCTCAAGCCTGCGTATCGTCTCGACGACTCGGAAGCCGGCGGCGTCGCATTCCGAAAGCCGTATGCGGCCTAGCGACGCGAATTCCGCCTTGAGCCGCTCCCGCCGTTCCTCCGGCAGGCGGCCGAACAGCCGCTCCCGGACGGCCTCCGGCGCCGGCTTCATCGCGACGAGGATGTCGCGCTCGTCGGCCTCCTCGAGGACCGCGCTAATAGAATCGTCGTCCAGGATGACGATATCCTCGAACACGAACATATTTCGCTTGATGGTCTCGGCGAGCTCGGGGTCGCTCCCGTCGAGGGCCATGATGACGCGGGCCTCGGTCTCCCTGGGGACGAGGTTGAGCATGCCGACTATCTTCGGGACGCCTCCTACGTCGAAGTCGGCGTTATCCACGGTCGCGAGCTTCCTCGCGAGGACCCGCTCTACCTCGGCCATGGTCTCGGGCGACGCCCGGTCCATGAGCGCGACGCGACGGGCTATCTCGGGCTGGGCGGCCTCGGGCATGAGCGAGAGCAGCCTCGCCCCGAGCGCGTCGTCGATGAACGATAGAACGAGGGCCGTTACCTGGGCTCGCTCGCCCGAGAGGAAGAGCGCCAGTGATTCCGCCTGTACGCCCGCGAGGGACGCGAACGGACGCTCGGGCCGCCTCGGGCTCGAGTCGGCCTGCCCGTACAGTACGCGGTCGGATAGGTCTTCCTGCCCTCCCTTGAGCTCGTCGATGCGGCCCGCCATAGCCGTCATAGCCTCCTGTACGCCGTCCTTGACGGACGCCAGGCCGGCCGATAGCTCCGCGGCCAGCTTGCCCATCGCGTCGGCGCCCTCGGCCGCGGCGAGCCTATCGGCCTCCGCCCTGCCCGCGAAATCCGCCGATACCCGGTCGCCGTCCCGCCTGACGCGGGTCAGCTCCGCGACGCGTGCGCCGCCGAGGCGGAGCCAGGCCCGGTCGTCGTCGAAGTCGGGCACGGGCACGGCCGAGCCCTTCTTTAGGGCCCGTAGCGCCGATACCGTCAGTGCCCCGGCGTCGCAGACTATCTCCGCGGGCATGGCGGCGCGCCTGGCGACGGCGGAGCTAGGGCTCGAGCCGTCATGGCGGCGGGAGGCGTACCAGTACTTGGACGACAGCAGGTGGATGACGGGTTCCAGGAGGAGGAAGGGGTAGACTATGTCGAGCCTGCCCGCGGCGGGGCCTACCGAGAACGCGAACGAGGTGAGGACTATCATCTCCTTCGGCGGCACGATCTGGCAGAACTTCGCCTCGGTCTCCATCTGCATGAGGCGCGGCTCGACGCCCGAGGCGAAGTCCCATGTCTTTCCTAGCTCCTCGAGGAGCCCGACGATGACCTTCTCGAGGGAGGACCATTCTATCTCGGTCAGGTCCCCGCCCCCGGCCGGGGAGGGATGGAGGCCGGGCTTGGCCCCGAAGAGCCGTTCCAGGACGGCGTCGCTGCCTGCGGCGTCAATATGCAGTATCGATTGACCCTTCAAGGGCTGCATCGACGCGACGGCCAGCGTCGAGGGCGACGCGAGCGGTCCCATGAACTCGTCGTAGGTCATCTGGTCGACGAGGTCCAGCGATACTTCGCACGGAAGCCGCAGAGCGCCCGAGAGGCGCGTCGCGGCCAGGCGGGCGAAGGCCTCGGCCAGGATCTGCATGGTACGAAGCTGGTCCCTGGAGAATTTGTCGGGGCGCCTGAAGTCGTATAGCTTGATAGTCCGACCCTCGCCTGAACCCGTCCTGGAGCCTAGCAGCCTCGCGGGGCTCGGGATGGTCCCGTCGGGCTGGTTCATGGCGCGTCTCCTCGTCCGACGAGCTCCGTGACCCGGATGCCGAAGTTCTCGTCTATGACGACGACCTCGCCCTTGGCTATGACGACGCCGGCGGCGACGAGGTCGACCGGCTCCCCCGCTATGGAGGCGAGCTCGATTATCGAGCCCTTGGCCACGGAGGAAAGGTCCCTGAGCGAGAGGTCCCGCTCGCCTAGGACTACCTGGACGCGTATCGTCGCGTCCTCGACGCTTCCGGTCCGGGTCATGACGCCGCCTCGCATTCGCCGTAGGTCCTGGATACCACGAAGACGCTCCGTCCCGACTTGCGGGCCATCCTGCCCTCGGCGACTATGACGCCGCCTACCTCGAGGTACGCTAGCCTCCCTCCGGGAGCGGGGAATCCGACGGTCCCCGACCGCTCGGCAGCCGCGGCGTCGTCGGCGCATAGCCGCGTCGACGCCAGGATGACGGTCGCGTCCAGGAGCAGGTCCCCTACCGCGACGCTCGCCTCGATTCCATCGGTGCTTTTCCTCATGTCATACTCCTTCTTACGCGTTAGGATACGACGAGGACGCCCGGCGGTCTTGCACTATATTGAATTCTACGCGGTTCGGATCGGCACTATCTTGAGGAACCAGAGCGGAAGGCCCGAGGGGATACTCCCGCGATGCGCAGGAAGTAGCGATTGAAGAACGAGAGGCTGTTATAACCGACGGCCGCGGCGATCTCGATGATGGGCATGTCGGAGGACTTGAGGAGGGCGCAGGCGCGCTCTACCCGCTTTCGGTTGATGAACTCGAAGAGGGGGCAGCCGGCTCGCTCCCGGAATCGCCGCGAGAAGTCGCTTACGTTCATGGCGCACTTGGATACGAACCAGTCGAGGCTGAAGACCTCGGTATAGTTGGCCTCGATATAGCGGGCCGCGTCGTCGACGGACCAGACGCCGTCGGGCGGGCTCCACGGGCGCGAGGCCGCTGAAAGCCCCTCTCCGAGGCGCCCCTCTCCTAGGCGGGCCGCGAGGATGACGAGCTCGAGGGCGTAGGCCCCGGCGAGCGCGCGGGAACCGGGGCGGCCTTCCGCGAGCTCCGCGGCTATGCGCTCGGATATGCCCGCGAGCCTGTCGGCGTCGCCCTCCCCTAGGCTCGACCAGAACGAGGCGTCCGAGAGCAGGGCCTCGGCCCCGTCGAAGTCGACGCCGCCCTGGACGAGGCTCGAGCCGTCCCCCCGCTCTAGCCGCACGACAGGCCCGCCCGTGCGCCCTATGTCGCCGGCGTCCCGGCCCGGACCGAGCGCCGCGGCCGAGAACCTGGCCGCGGGCCGAGCGGCGGCCCCGCGCGCCGCGCGGCTCGCCGATATGCCGTAGAGCCGCCCGCCGATGCCCAGGACGAACTTCGAGGCTCCGACTTCCCCTCTCACGCTACTCGTCCGCCCATGCGGGCAGGCCCCGCTCCGCGGCCCGGGGCGCGGACCCGCCGCCGCCCGTCTCGGTATCGGCTAACTCGGGGCCGAAGCCGAGCTCGCCCGAGAGGCCGGCGGCCGCCGCCCACGACCGTACCGCGGAGCTCCCGGGAGAGGCCGCCTGCGCCCTTCGCAGGTAGGCCGAGGCTTCGTCCTCCCTCCCCGCCGCCAAGGCGAGGGCCGCGAGGTTCAGCCAGCCGGGCACGAAGGCCTGATTCGAGCCTACGACCTCGGCCAGCACCGCCTGGGCCAGCCCGTCGCGGCCGTGGCGGAAATGGAGCTGGGCCAGCCTGTTGCCGGCGCGCGCGGCGGCGCTTCCGGAGAGCCGCGCCCTCTCGGCCTCGAGAGCCGTTGCCCTGGCCCGGTACAGGTCCCCGTCGACGGAGGCTGCGAAAGCCGAGGCGAGAGCCGATAGCCGGGCCGCGTCCGGGGCCGGGAGCGGCAGCGTGGACGGCGGGAGCGGCAGGGGCGGGTATCGGGAGCGGAGCCCGGCTATGGGCAGGAACTCGAGGCCGGGGCCGCCCGAATGCCTCGCGACCAGTTCCGAGGCGGCTCTCCAGGCCGCGATGAAGCCCTCGGAGAGCGCGGTCGTCTCTACGGGTATCCAAAGCGACCCGTTACGCTCGATAGCCCCTAGGCCGGGCGAGTCGAAGAGCCACGCGTTGCCCGCGGGCTCCCCCGTATCGAAGGCGAGGAATACGTGCCCCGGGCTGGTCATGATGGCGGCGGGAATGCCCACGGCCTCGAGCATCGACGCGAGCAGGGCGGTGGTGTCGTCGCAGTCGCCGCCCTTGTAGGCCAGCGTCGTCCGCGGGAAGCGTACCGTATCGAGGGAGCCCTTGGCGCCGAGGGCCTGGGCGATGGGCGATTGAGGATCGGGGACGTAGGATAGGGGGAGGGCTCCCAGGGCGTCGCATATAGCGGCGGCTCGGGAGAACGTCCTCGATATAGGCTCGCGGGCGCCGCGCGACTTGATGAGCTCGAAGGCCATCCCGGCGACGCTGCCCTCGTTAGGCGTGACGAAGGCGGCGAGCTTCCCCGAGTCGTCCCAGGTGATGGCCGTGCGCCTGTACAGCGTGACCGGGCGGGAAAGCTCGAACGAGCGCTCCCCCCGGGCGTCGGAGTAGCGTACGGTCACGAGGGCTTGGAGCGGTATATCCTCCTGCACCTCGAGCGCCTCCTCGTTTAGCGAGGCGAATAGGTCGAGCCTCGCCTGCCGGCCCGGGGCTATCGTCGCGGCCCGCGGGCCTTCGGAGGGGAAGTCCATGTATTTCTTTATGAACAGGTCCGCCCTGACGTCGCGTATCGTATCGGATAAGGTATTCTCGACGACGATGAAGCCCGCCGGCTCGGTCAGGTACGACCGCAGGAGGGAAGGGAAGAGGGCCGCGATCTCCGTTTCGACGACCCTCGGGGACGGAGCCTCGGCTTCAGTACCGCGTTCCGCCGCCTGGAAGGCCGCCCGGAGCGACGCCATGGAGGCGCGTATCTCCTCGTCGTCGCCGGAGCCGGCGCGTAGCGATTCCCAGGTGCGCATCGCCCTTCCGTAGGCGTCCCTCGCCGTCTCGGCCCCGAAGCGGCCCAGGAGGCCGGTCGCGTCCGCCTGGGCCGAGCGGGCCTTGGCCTTGAGCAGCTCGGCCTCGAGGCGCTGCCGCCTGGCTATCGCGGCCGAGTCCGCCGGCCGCTCGTCTAGGTAGCGCTCGAGCGTCGCCCTGGCCGCCTCGTCGGATCCGGCCGCTTCATAGGCCCCGGCGAGCGCGAGCGCGGCCTCGGGCCCGTTCTCCGAGAGGCGCATGGCCCTTCCGGCCGCCGCTATCGCCGCGAGATCGGGGGGGAGCCCGTCGGGGCGCTCGGCGAGCCTGATTACGCGCTTCCCCATCAAGTCGTTGACGTAGACGATGCCGCCCTCGGCCAGGGCTATGTCGGTGTAGGTCGAGAAGCTCATGGATATGCCGTCGGCTACGCCGTTCCAGGCCCAGACCGTCCTTCCCTCCGGGTCGAAGCGGCGGACCTCGTCGAAGGTGGCCGCCAGCATGCCGCCGTCCGGCAGTACGCGTAGCTTCATGACCGCCTGGCCGGGGCGCAGGTCGAGCTTGACGCTCCGTAGCGGCCTGCCCTCGGCGGAGAGTACGCTCACGAGGCCGGTGGCCGCGTCGGCTAGCCATATCGTATTATCCGGGCCGGCGCTGGCCGCGAGGGCCGACGAGCCTTCCGGCAGCTCTACGCGGAGCTCCCGGCCGTCGCGGTATACCCGCAGGGCCCTCGCCTCCGCCACGAAGGGCGTGCCGTCGTCGAGCACGCCGAAGGCTATGCCGGGCATGCCTTCAGCCCGCACCCGCCTGTAATCGGGGGAGCCGTCCGCGAAGGCCCACATATTGGCGCCGTCGGTGCTGCGGAGGTACATCGTGTCGGCCGCGGTCATGGCCATCGAATAGGCGAAGTTATAGTTGCCCTCGTCGGACAGCCGCTTGGCGGGGAGGCCGGTAACCCGCCATAGGCGATCGAGGGCCAGCACGGAGGTCCCGCAGGCGACCACGAGCGTACCGTCCTTCTTGAGCGCCAGGGCGTAGGGGTAGAGCGACGATCGCCCGAGCGGCAGGTCGACCCCGACTAGGTCGGCCGGGGAGAACCAATCGACGAGCATGGGCGAGGCCGCTGCCGGGACGGGCGCTCCCCGGTCGCCGGGGCCCGCGAGGCAGGGCTCGACGGCCAGGAAGGCGACCGAGCAGAGGATGGCCGATAATCGAGCTGCTTTCCGCGTCATGAGCCGAGTATAACCGGACTCCGCCGATTTGGCAGGGGCTATCCGCCGGAGGGCCGCGCCCTTACGATCCCCGTTTCCTGAGCTCCCGCCTCTTTTTCCTGAACTCCATTATGGGCTTGTCGCCGCGGAACAGGCTCTCCCCGGTGCCCGTCCCGTCGGTCTTGGGAAGCTGCGTATTGACGATGCGCCTATCCTGGCGGGCTATGACGAGGTTCATGAGGCCGCCGAGCCTGCTCACTACCCATCTGAGGCCGGGAACGGGCATGAAGACGGGATAGAAGCGCAGGTAGAGTATCGTACGCTCCTCGTCCACCGGCGCGAAGGCGGCGGTGACGCGTAGCTTATCAGAGATGCGGTTCTCCCACAGGTTGGGCAGTAGGAATTCTATCTTGTAGTCGCGGTCGGGGTCCGGCGCCGGTACCTCGTCGGGGCCCCGCGGCGCGGAGCCGTCGTCCACCTTGTTGTACACGTACTGGAAGAAGAGCCGGTCGCTGACCCATTGAACCCCGGGCCCTTCCACGAGGGTCCAGTTGCCCCTGCCGATGGTATTGTGGTGGACGAAGGGCAGGTGGGCCACGTCGAGCTGGTTCTCCGCCACGCGCGTGTAGTGGTTGTCCCAGGGGTCCTGGACGCTGCCCCAGTAGGAGAGGCCCTTGAGGTCCTCGAAGTAGGGCGGCTCGGCCGGGTCGGGCTCCCCGTCGCCCCACCAGATGAAGACCCAGCCCCAGCCCTCGAAGACCGGGTAGGAACGCATCTTGAAGGCCGGCGGGACGGGGGCGTTCTTCCCGTTGGCCGGTATCTTGACGCAGCGGCCGCTCGAGTCGTACTCCAGGCCGTGGAAGGGGCAGCGCGCGTGCCCGTCTACTATGTCGCCGAGCGCGAGCGAGGCGCCTCGGTGCGCGCAGCGGTCGAAGAAGCAACTGGCCTTCCCCTCCGCGTCGCGCCAGAAGATCATGCGCTCCCCGAGGCGCGTGAAGCCGACGGGCCTATTCCGGGGTATCTCCTTGGATTCGAGCACGGCGTACCATAGGTCGCGTATCATAGGTATCTGCCTTTCGCAAGCAAATCATACGGCCAATATAACGCCGCGCCGAGGCGAACGCAAGCCGGGCCGGCCGCTAGTCCCCGACCTTGAACTTAGCTACCTGCTCCATGAGCTCCCGCGCGGAATCCTTGTTGCGTACGCTCAGCTCGGATACGTGGGTCACGGATTCCGATATCTCCCTGGCGCCCCCGGCCATCTCGAGGACGCTCTGGTTTATCTCCTGCGTGATGCGCGTCAGCCTGTTCATCTCGTCCAGGATGGTCTTGCTGCCGAGGAGGATCTCGGCCGAGCCGCCGTGGATCTCGTTGGTGATATGGTTTATCCCCGTGACGGCCTCGAGGACCTGGCCGCCGCCGACGCTCTGCTCGTGCATGGCGTTCTTTATCTCCGACTCCTGGTCGCTGACTACCTTGACCTTCTCGAGGACCCCGTCGAAGCTCCGGTCGGCCTCGAGCGAGAACTCCACCGCGGCGTCTATCGATTTCTTTATCGCGTTCAGGACGGCGTTGATCGACTTCGACTGCTCGTTAGAGTTGTCCGACAGCTTCCGTATCTCGTCGGCGACGACGGCGAAGCCCTTGCCCGCGTCCCCGGCGTGGGCCGCCTCGATGGCGGCGTTCATGGAGAGGAGGTTGGTCTGGGACGCGATGTTGCCGATGACGGAGCTGGCCTCCAGCATGCCCTCGGCGGCGAGGCCTATCTCCTTGATGATATCGACGACGGCGGAGAGCTTGTCCTTGCCGGCGCTCGAAGCCTCCTGCAGGCTGCCTATGCTGGCCGAGTTGTCCTCCAGGGTCTTGGATACCGACCTGATCGAGGCGACGAGCTGCTCGATGGAGGCCGAGGCCTGGTTCACGTTGGCCGCCTGGTCGTCGATGCGCCCGTTGAACGACTCTATGTTCCTCGTGATCTGCTCGACGGTCGCGAGCGTCTCGTCCACGCCCGCCGCCTGGTCCACGACCTGGTTCTTCACCGACTCTATGTTGGCCATGATCTGGTAAATGGCGGAGGAGGTCTCCGTCATGTTCGCCGCGAGGTCGTTGCCTATCTCCCCTATGCCGGAGGCGTGGCCTCGGACTGCGACTATCAGGCCGTGCAGCCCGTCGACGAAGGCGTTGAAGTTCCCGGCGAGGGCCGCCACCTCGTCCTTGGTCCTGACCGACAGCCTCCTCGTCAGGTCCCCGTCGCCGGCGTTTATCTCGCCGAGTATCCGAGCCGTCTCCGAGACCGGGGCCGAGACCGACCTGCCGATGAGCACGGACACGACGACGCCGACGGCGACGCACGCGAGGGTCGCGAGCAGGAACACGTTCCGCAGGTCCGCGATGCCCGACTGGAATTCCTTCTTCTGCGCCGCCACCGCGAGGATGAACTCCGATCCTTCCACCGGAACGTAGCCGATTATTATATCCTTGCCCTTGAAGTTGTACTCGTCGGAGCCGCTCCCGCCCCTGATTATCTTCTCGACGACCCCGGCCAGGACCGAGAGCGAGGCGTCGGTCTTCGCGGCCTCGATCGGGGCGAACCTATCCAGGACGAGGCTCGCGTCGGGATGCGCGGCGACCACGCCCTGCCTGTCGATCAAGTAGGCGTAGCCGGATTCGCCGAAACCCATCTCGTTCGTAATTGCACTAAGCGCGTTCCCGTCGAGCCTCGCGACGAGGGCCCCGACGGTCGTTCCGCCCGCGGTTATGGGCACGGCCAGCATAACCACCGGCCGTCCCGTGACGCGGCTCAGGAGCACGTCCGAGACGGCCGGCCGGCCGGCCAGCGCCGATTGCACGTAGCCCCGATCGGCGAGCTGGGCCTCCGAGCCGTCGAGGACGTACCGGGCCGTTCCGTCGAGCCCCACGACGCCTATGTCAAGGTAGCCGTGGCGCTCGACGTCGGGCGATAGGCTGTCGCGCTGTATCGACCAATCCATGCTCCGGGTCCTGGCCCGGTCGGCCAGCTCCTGCAGTATGGCGAGGTCGGAGGCCAGGGCCTTGCCGACGAATTTCGCGCCCATGTCCGCCTGCGTCCGCAGGTGGGCCATTACCTGCTCGTGTACCGACGCGGAGCCTATGCCGACCGCCACGGTCCCTAGTACGCCCGAGGTAACGAGGACCAGGGCCCCTACCGAGGCCACGATCTTATTCGAAAGCTTCATTTGATCCCCCGCGTTCTCTAGTGGTGTCGTTGTCTCATCTCGCGCCGATAGTCGACACGAGGCGCATCGCGGTTTATGGATCGTTTCTGATTACTTTATTATAATACAGCATTATCGCGGGAAATCAATGGCCCGGAGTCCTAATACGCACTAGCGCCCCGTAAGCCTCCCGGTGTAGACTGCCGTCCCGTCTGGGAGGGCATCTATGACGGGAACCAAGGCGTTCGACAACGAGAAATACATAACGGAGCAGGCCTCGTTCATCCGCGAGCGGATGAGGCGCTTCGAGGGCCGGCTCTACCTCGAATTCGGGGGCAAGCTGCTCGCCGACTTCCACGCCGCGCGCGTCCTGCCCGGCTACGACCCCAACGTCAAGATTCGGCTCCTCAAGGAACTGGAGCGCGACGCGGAGATAGTCCTGTGCATCCACGCCGGCGCCATCGAGCACCGCAAGATACGGGCCGACTACGGCATAACCTACGACGCGGACGCCATGAGGCTCATCGACGACCTGGGGGAATGGGGCCTCTCCGTCTCCGCCGTCGTCATCACCCGATGGGAGGGCCAGCCGGCCGCCAAGGCCTTCAGGACCAAGCTCGAGAACCGGGGCATCGCCGTGTACGTCCACGAGCCGACGAGGGGCTATCCCACCGACGTGGACAGGATAGTATCGGACGAGGGCTACGGAGCCAACCCGCGCATAGCCACCACGAAGCCCCTCGTCGTGGTCACGGGCCCGGGGCCGGGCTCCGGGAAGATGGCCACCTGCCTGTCGCAGGTCTACCACGACCGCCTCATAGGCGAGCGGGCCATGTACGCGAAATTCGAGACCTTCCCGATATGGAGCCTGCCCCTCAAGCACCCGGTAAATATCGCCTACGAGGCGGCTACCCTGGACCTCCGCGACTTCAACCTGATCGATCCCTTCCACCTCGAGGCGACCGGGGAGGTGGCGGTCAACTATAACCGCGACGTGGAATCGTTCCCCATACTCAAGGGGATACTGGACCGCATCACCGGCCAGCCGGACGCGTACCGTTCGCCTACGGAGATGGGGGTGAACAGGGCGGGCTTCGCTATCGTCGACGACGAGGCCGCCCGCGAGGCGGCCAGGCAGGAGGTGGCCAGGCGCTACCTGCGCTGCGCGAGCGAGTACATGATGGGCATGGCGGACAAGGCCGCCCTCGATAAGGCCGACCTGCTCATGAAGGAGCTAGGCATAGGCCCCGAGTACCGCGCCGTCGTGCCCGCCGCCAGGGAGGCTTCCGCCTCGGCGGCGGCGGAGGCGGCGGCCGACGCGGCGAAGGATCCCAAGGGAGGGGAGGCCGCCTACTGCGGCGCCGCGCTCCAGCTACCGTCGGGGGACATCGTCACGGGGAAGAATTCGAATATGCTCCACGCCGCCACGGCCGCCGTGCTCAACGGCGCCAAGCGCATGGCCGGGCTCCCCGACCAGATACACCTCCTGTCTCCCCTCGTCATTGAGTCCGTGGCCCGCCTGAAGCGCGAGGTGCTAGGCCGCAAGAGCGCCAGCCTCGACGTCGACGAGGCCCTGATAGCCCTTTCCATCAGCGCGACCCTGACGCCCATGGTCCAGGCCTGCGTCGATACCCTGCACGAGCTCCGCGGCTGCCAGATGCACCTGTCCCACGTCCCGACACCCGGGGACGAGGCCGGGCTCAGGAAGCTGGGCGTCAACCTGACCGCCGACCCGGTGTACGCGTCCAAGAGGCTGTTCGTGGAGTAGATGCTCCGCCCCCGGCCCCCCGCGGGGCTCCCGGGGCTCCCGGCGGGCCGGCTATAGCAACGGCGCGAAGAGCCTGAGCGCCTGGAGGAGGACCCGGCCCGCCAAGGTCCTCGGGCGGTACTCGCCCGGGGCCACCGGGTCGCAGCGCTCCAGCGTGCGCTCGAAGTCGTCCCTGACGGCGCCTACCGCCGGGCCGCCGTAGAGCACGGCTCCGCACTCGTAGTGCAGGTAGAGGCTGCGGAAATCGAGGTTGGTAGTCCCGACGACGGCAATCGCGTCGTCGGACACGAAGGTCTTGGCGTGCATGAAGCCGTCCACGTACTCGAATACCTTGACGCCCGCCGACACCAGCTCGTCGTAGTACGAGCGCGTCGTCATGTGCACGTAGCGCTTGTCCCAATGCCTCGGCGTGATGATCCTGACGTCGACGCCGCTCTTGGCCGCGAGGCAGAGCGCCGTCATGATAGTATGGTCCACGATGAGGTAGGGCGTCGTTATATAGACGTAGCGCCGGGCCGCGTTGATTATGTTCAGGTAGACCGACGCGCCGACGTTCTCGAAGTCCATGGGGCTGTCGGCGTACGGCTGCACGTAGCCGCCGCGGCCTCGCTCGGCCGAGGCGGGCCGGAGGAACGCTCGGTAGTCCTCCGAGGCCCCGGACTGGAGGTTCCACATGTTTAGGAACATGACCGTCAGGCTGCTCACGGCGTCGCCCGATACGATCACCGCGGCGTCCTTCCAATGGCCGTACTTGTCTATCCTGTTTATGTACTCGTCCGCCAGGTTGACGCCGCCCGTGAACGCCACCCTGCCGTCCACGACCACTATCTTGCGGTGGTCGCGGTGGTTGAGGAGGGTCGAGGGGAAGGCCCTGGCCGGATTGAACACGGCGCAGCGTACGCCCTTGGCCTCGAGCGTCCTCTTGTAGTCGGCGGGCAGCGTGAAGAGGCAGCCGATGTCGTCGTACATGACGCGTACGTCGAGGCCCGAGCGGGCTTTCTCAGCCAGGATCTCCAGGATGGAATCCCACATGAGGCCTTCCTCGATGATGAAGTACTCGAGGAATATGAAGCGCTCGGCCTTGGATAGCTCCGACTTGAGCCTCTCGAACTTCGCCTCGCCGGAGGTCAGGTATTCCGACCGCGACGCTCCGTAGACGGGGAATCCCGCCGTGCTGGCCAGGTACCGCGCCTGCCTGCCGAAATCGTCTCGCATCGCTGCCACGGCCTCCAGGGCCTCCGCCCCTTGCTCCAGGAACGGCCTCGAGGCGGCGCCGAGGGCCGCTATCCTACGCCCGAGCCTCCGCGACGAGGGCTGCAGCCCGAAGAACAGGTAGAAGGGGCCGCCGAAGACGGGCGCGAGGAGTATCAGGATCGACCAGATCAGCTTATAGGACGGGTCGGTGTTCGACTTGACTATATAGAGGACGACGAGGAGGCTTACGACCGAGAGCGCCATGTCGATGTATACTGAAATCTCGCTCGAGGTCCACAGCGTCCACGCCATCAGCCAGAGCTGGGCTACGATGAGGACGGCTAGCACGACGGCCCTGACTACGCTCGGCCTGACGCGGATCTTGATGGAACTCATTTCGACCCGATTGTATCCCGGACGGGGGCCCGGGGCAATCGGCGCGCGAGTTTGACATCGGGCCGGAATAAGCCGTATCCTGGGGCCATGAGGCTCACGGTCCTTGTCGACAACAGCGCTATAATCGACCGATACTACCTGGCGGAGCCAGGATTCTCCTGCCTGCTCGATGACGGCGATACGAGGATACTGTTCGACGCCGGCTACTCGGCCGCGTTCCTTGACAACGCCGGGGCCATGGGCCTCGAGCTAGGCGGGATAGACGCGGTCGTCCTTTCCCACGGGCACGACGACCACGCGGGAGGGCTGCGCCATTGGCTGGAACGGGGCCCGACGGCCGCCGCCGGGGGCGGGCCCGCGCTGATAGCTCACCCCCGGGCCTTCGACCCGAAGCGCTCGGGCGGCCTCGATATCGGCTCCCCCGCTAGCCTGGCCGAGCTTTCGGGGCGCTTCGAGCCGCGCCTGTCGCGAGAGCCGCTACGCGTCGGCCCCCGCTTCGTGTTCCTGGGCGAGATACCCCGCCGCAACGACGTCGAGGCGCGAGAGCCGATAGGAGAGACCGACGGGCCGGAGGGCACGGTCCCGGACTATCTCCTCGACGACAGCGCGATAGCCTGGAAGGGCGACGACGGGATAGTCGTCGTGACAGGCTGCTCCCACTCGGGCGTCGTCAACGTCGTCGAGCACGCCGTGCGGGTGTGCGGGGACGACAGGGTCGTCGACGTCGTGGGCGGCTTCCACCTGCTGGGCGCGTCCGTCGCGCGGCTCGACTTCACGGCGAGGCGGCTCGGCGCCTTGGCCCCAAAGGCTATTCATCCCTGCCATTGCACCGACCTCGCGGCGAAGATACGCCTCGCCGCGGACCTGCCCGTCCGCGACTTGGGAGTCGGCCTGGAGCTGGAGTACCGCTAGGGCCTCGGCCGGCGTTCAGGCTTTCTTGAACCTGAGCGTGAACCTAACGCCGCCCTCGTCGGCGAGCGTAGCGCTTCCGCCTAGTTGCTCGGCGAGCACGGACGCGAGATAGAGGCCGATATGCTCCGGCTTGCCTAGCGCCACTCCCGGCGGCAAGCCTTTACCGTCGTCGCGTATCTCCAGCTCGAGGCTCCCGTCTCCTAGATCGGCGAACTTCAACGTCACCAGCCCGCGATCCCGCGACGGGAAGGCGTGCTTGAGCGCGTTCGAGAGTATCTCGTTGACGACGAGGCCGCAGGGTAGGGCCTGATCGATCGTGAGGGTGGCGTTCGCCGATTCTATCCGCAGGTCGATACGCCTCTCGCAGCCGCCGCAGGCCGCGAGGAGGTCGTCGGCGAGTATGCGGAGATAGTTGGGGAAGTCGACGAGCGCGAAGTCCTCGGACTGGTACAGGAGCTCGTGGATATGCGACATGGCCCTGATCCTGGCGACGGAGTTCTCGTATAGGGTCTGGGCCGCCTCCCCGGCGAGGCTCTCGGCTTGGAGCCGGAGCAGGCTCTCTATGACCTGCAGATTGTTCTTCACCCTATGGTGAATCTCGCGGAGCAGTATGTCCTTCTCGAGCAGGGACGCCTCTACCGCGGCCTCCGCCCTGCGCCGTTCCGTCTCGTCGCGGCCTTCCACGAGGACGAGCGGGACCCGTTCAGGATCGTCGGCCAAGGGCTTGAACGATAGTTCCATCGTGCGCATGGAGCCGTCGGCCCTGCGGGACCGTACTACGGCGCATAATTGACCGCCCTCGGCCGCGAGCCTCAGCGACGAGCGGAGGACCCGCTCGGAGTCCGGCTCGTCCGACCACCAGGGGCCGGCCCACAGCGCCGTGCCGAGCACGGTCCGCTCGGCCGCATCCGCGAAATCGATGGCTTGGCGGTTCGCCGCCACGACGACCCCGTCCGCGTCGACCAGCCAGGATAGCTGGAAGGCCTGGTCGAAGACGGCGTGGAACCGCCGCTCGCTCTGCCTGAGGCCTTCCTCGGCTTCGCGGCGCTTCGTGATGTTATCCCATTCCCGTAGCGTGCGCTCGACGTTGTGGGGAAGGTCCTGGAGCGTCTCGAGCGATTTTACGACGTAGTCGAGGGCCCCCGCCTTCAGGGCCGATACGGCCATGTTCTCGTCCCCGAAGCTCGTCATGACGACCAGCGGGAACGTTCCGGCCTGCGCGTGCCCGAGGATGTCCACGCCGCGTCCGTCCGGGAGCACCATGTCGGTAATCACGAGGGCGGGCAGGACCTCGTCTATCCTCGCATAGGCCTCGCCGAGGGTCGCCGCGAGGGCTATCTCGTACGTATCGGCCTGCGCGATGAACGCTCGGCGCGCCAGCTCCCTATGCGACTCGTCGTCCTCGACGATGAGTATGGCCTTCTTCGTAGTTCCGTCCACTGTTCCCCTCGTCACGCTAAATGATTCCAGCCGAGCCAATAGAGGCCGAGGTCTCCCATGAGGCGTATGAATTTATCGAAGTCCACGGGTTTCACGAGGTAGCTGTTGGCGTAGCCGTCATAGGCCCGTACGAGGTCGACCTCGGACTCGGACGTCGTCAGTATTATCACCGGTATCCGCTTTAATCCCTCGGCCGTCTTCAGTCTCACCAGGACCTCGAGGCCGTCCACCTTGGGAAGCCTCAGGTCGAGGAGTATCAGCTCGGGCCTAGGGCTGCTAAGGGGATCGGCGTAGCGTCCTTGGCGGAAAAGGTAGTCGAGCGCCTCTTCTCCGTCCGCGACCCTATGTATGGCGTCGCCTTTCTGGTGCTCCCTGAAGCTCCTCATCACCATTTCCGCGTGGTCCGGATTGTCCTCGACGAGGAGGACTCTATGGGTCTGCGCGTCCATTCCCGGCTCCTTCCTTCGCCTTGACGGCGTTCTCGTTCAGCGTGAAGCGAAACTCCGAGCCTTTTCCCGTACCGCCGGATTCGGCCCATATGCGCCCGCCGTGTACCTCGACGATTCGCTTCACGATGGCTAGGCCGAGGCCGGTACCGGAGCTCGCCTGGTCCAGCTTCTCGAAGAGGCCGAATATCCTCGAGAGATATCGAGGGTCGATGCCCGTCCCGTTGTCCCGGACGTAGAATACGGGTTCTTCGGGGCCCTTGTCGGCCCCTACCTCTATCCGTGGAGAGGCTTGGTCGCCCATGAATTTCGCGGCGTTGTCTATCAGGTTCTGCAGGAGCTCGCGGAGCCGTTCCTTGTCACCGAATACTACCGGGAGATCCGGTGCGATGATAAGCTCCGCCCCGATCGCCTCGAGGCGCCCGGCGACCATGGCCCCGGCCTCGCGCGCGAGGTCCCCTAGCGGGTTGTAGGTGGGGGGCCTCGATATCCTGCCTATGCGCGATAGTTCCAGCAGGTCGTCCAGGAGGAGGCTCATCCTGTTCGCGGCCTCGTCGACGCGTCGTATATCGGTCCGCAGTCCTTCCGTGTCGCCGCACTCCGCCTCCTTGAGGACGTAGCCGAGGAAGCCCTTGATCGTTATGAGCGGGCTCTTTAGGTCGTGCGATACGGCGTACGTGAAGCGGGCGAGTTCCGCGTTGCGGTCCTCGAGCTCGGTAATGAGCGCGTCCTGCGCCGCCCTGGCCCGGGTAAGCTCCGCCACCGATAGCCGTACCTCGGTGAACGCCTCGTCGAGCCTCGTCGTCATGTTATTGAAGGCGCGGGCGAGCGCGCCCAGCTCGCCGCCCTGGTTCTCCGGGGCCCGCGCGTCGAGGTTCCCTCCCGCGATGGCGTCGGCCATCGCCGAGAGCGCGACGACGGGCCTCGCGACGGTGCCGGCCGCGACGACTATGGCGACGGAGACGAGCAAGGCCGAGGCGACGGCGACGAGCGCCATCGAGCCGGCCAGGCGCTCGACGTCCTGGTACATCTCCGCGCTCGGGGCCACCAGGATCATGGTCCAGCCGGCCGTCCCGATGGGCGCGTAGCAGAGGAGGGCGGCCGCCCCGGAGACGGGATCCGTTCCCTCGATCCTCCCGGCGTTCCTGCGACTGGCATCCTCCGCGATCGAGCCGAAGGCGGGTCCCAGGTCGGCGAGGGCCGCCGCGCCGATTCTCGACTTGTCGGGGAACGATACGAGCCGGCCGGCGGCGCTCGCGAGTATCGCGTAGCCGGAGTCGAAGACCCTGATGGCCGATACTTCCCTATCCATCTGCTCGAGCGATATGTCCACTCCCGCGATTCCCGCGAACTCGCCGTCTCGGAGTATCGGGCACATGAGGCTCGTCATGAGGACGCCCTCGTACGTAAAGGGCTCTAGGATAGTATCCCGCCCGGTCCGCTTGGGAATCAGGTACCAATCCGATATATCCATATCGACCATGGGATCCAGCCTGGCGGAACCGGCCAGCCTATTCCAGTAGGGCAGGAAGCGTCCCGTCGCGTCGTGCCCGGGGGCGTTCCTGTACTCCTCGTCCCGGCCGTCGAAGGCCTCGGGCTCGTAGCCGACGTCGGCGCCGATAATCGTAGGATTCATATCCAGTACCCGCTTCAGGCCGTCCATGACTTCCTGCCTGTCCGCGGAGCGGTTGGCCTCCATGAACCTGGCCATGGTCCTCGGTATCGCCAGGCGCGCCTCGAGCTGCGCGTCGAACCGGCCGGCGTACCCTCGCGCGGCCTCGAAGGCCAAAGTCGCCGACCGATCGCGCTGAGCCGCGACGCTGAGCGCGAGGATCGTCATAGTGGAGAGGGCGAGGGCGGTCAGGACGACCGGGAGGATGATGATTATCATCCTCCCGCGCATTCCCGCCTTCATGCTCTTTTTCCTCGCGCGCGTATCGTCATCCGTCTAAGTGTATGCGCCGCGCTTCGTTTCGCCAGGGGGTCTATTGGAAAACCGGCCCTACCGCCAGGCGACCGGTTCGGCTATACTCTGGCCATGATCGGAACAAGCGATTCGGCGCCGCCGGCGCCCGGTACGCTCGCGTTCGCCAAGATGTGCGGCGCGGGCAACGACTTCATCGTGCTCGACGGCGGCGATCCCGCGCCGGGCCTGGCGCGGATAGTCAGGCTATGCGAGCGCCGCTACGGGATAGGGGCCGACGGCCTCATGATGCTCCGGCCCGGGAACGCGGGCGTCGCCTTCGACGTCGAGTTCTTCAACGCCGACGGCTCGGGGGGCGTGCTGTGCGGCAACGGCGCCCGCTGCGCCATCGAGAGGGCGCGCATACTAGGCCTCGCGCGGCCAGGGGAGACGATACGGTTCCGGTTCGCGGGCGCCGTCTACTCCGGCGCGTCGCTCGGCGAGGGGCTCGCGCGCCTCGACATGGACCCCCGCTTCGCGATGGGCGAGCCCCGGCTTATACGCGTCGGCGACCTCCTGCTCCGCGGTCGCTTCGTCGACGTCGGGAGCCGGCATTTCGTCGTGGACGTCGACGCCATCGAGGATAGCGAGGGAGGGCGGGCCTTCGGCGACCTCGACGACGTGCCTCTGGAGACCCTGGGCCGCGCCGTGCGGCATCATCCCGAGTTCGGGCCGCTCGGCGTCAACGCCAATTTCACCGAGCTACGGGGCGGCAGGCTCTACGTCCGAACCTTCGAGCGCGGGGTCGAGGCGGAGACGCTCGCGTGCGGCACCGGCTCGGCCTCGAGCGCCCTCGTCAGGTGGCGCGACGGCCAGGCCGAGCCTCCGATCGTCGTCGTGGCCAGGAGCGGCGACGAGCTCCAGATCGGCTTCGGGGTCAGGGACGGCCAGGTCGAGGGCCTGACGCTGACGGGGCCGGCCTTCCAGAGCTTCGAGGGCCGCGTCGCGCCTTGAGGGCCGCGTCGCGCCTTGAGGGCTCGGCGCGATGGGCTAGGGGCGCCAGCCGAACGCGATATGGGGGATGACGGCCAGGCTCATAGCCGATCCTCCCGAGGACGCGACCGGGATGAAGGCTCCCGCCTCGAGGAAGGCGCTCTCCATGCCGAGCCTCGCCCCTAAGGCCCCGCAATGGGTCAGCTGCGTCGATTCGGCCGAGCCCACGAAGAGACAGTACCCTGCGAGGGCGGAGAGCGTACGCCGCTCTCCCAAGGGAAAGGCCGCGCTCAGGTACGCGGGCAGCTCTACCATGACTAGTACCCTGTCCGGAAGCGGCAAGACTAAGGCCCATGCGCCTAATTCGGCTCCGACGCCGACGTCGCCGAGACGCATCGGCGCGTACGAGACGTAGCCCCCGACCCTCATGTCCAAGGCGATCCCGACGAGCCCGTACCCGCCCCAGAGCGGCAGGAGCCCGTCGATGCCGATCCCGACGCCCCCCGAGAGGTCGGCGGGGGCTCCCGCCGCGTTCGCCACGGAAGCGATGAGGACCGAGACCGCTAAGAACGTTCTTCTTGCTCGATGCATCCTTAATCCTTATTCGACGGAAGCGTCATCGTATGCGTACCGGGCGCGACGAGGCTCAGCGTCCCTTGAACACGTCGGCCGCGAAGGCCGCCGCCTTGGATAGGAAGCCCCGCACGCGGCGCGAGAGGCTCTGGCCGTAGCGCTCGCCGAAGTCGCGCGCGGCCTCGGACGCCGGATAGTGGAGGCCGTACCTGCGCTTCAGCGCGTCCCAGTGCTTCACGATGTAGAGGTACAGGTCGCTCGTCGTGCGGCCGGGGAAGCGCGACGCGAGGCGCTCCGCCCTGATGGTGCCGACGATAGGCGCGTATACGGTGCGGTACCACGAATCCAGTGCCGTGACGAAGTCTATCTCCTCCTCCACGCCCTGGTTGATGTAGTACTTATGCACGAGTATATGCTCGACGACCTGGTCGTAGGCGCCGGGGCTCGTGAAGTCCAGGCCGTAATCCTCGGTCGCCTGGCCGAAGAGCGTCTGCGCGTAGAACTCCCGCTTCTCGTAGTCTATGAGGGCTCGCTTGACGTCGTCCATGCCCATGCCCTTGTCGATGCGTACGGTCGAGCTCAGCGAGACTACCTCCGCGTCTATCTCCACCGCTCCCTGGAGCTTGGCGACCGAGACCCGGTGGTTCCCGTCCCTGACGAAGTACGCGCCGCCCAGCTCGTAGAGGCGGACAGGAGGCAGGATGACGTCGTGGTAGTGGGCGGAATCCACCCGTACCCAGCGGTCCCTGAGATAGTCGTGCCTGGGCAGGAAGCCGCGAGCGAAGTCCCGGTAGCGGCCCTCGGAGCCTATGATCATCTCGAGGGGCACCGGGATGACGCCCTTGTACTCCTCGCCGCGGATCTTCAGCACGGCCCGGACCTCGTCCAGGGCCAGGAGGCCGCGCCTCCCCGGCGAGAGGAACCCCCCTATGCGCGCGAGCGCCTCGCGGAGGCGCGCCCGGGAGAAGTCGCTGTCGGCCATCTCGTCGTAGGCGTCAGGCATCCGGACCCTCCGTATCGAGCACGTGGTGCCCGTAGGCGTTGACGACGGTCGTATCGCGGTACCTCGAGCACCGGGGCTCCCGCGCGTCGTAGAGATGCACGTGGCCGTGCACGAGGTACCTGGGCTTGAACGCGCTCATCAACCAGAGGAAGGCCGAGAAGCCCCGATGGCAAGGATCGTCCTTGTCGTGCACCCCGCGCGGCGGGGCGTGCGTCAGCACGACGTCCACGGCCCTGCCCAGGAATAGCCTGTTGAGGATCAGCGCGGGGACCTTGGCGATGACGCGCGCCCACATCTGGGCCTGGCTGAACTGGTTAGGGCCGTCGTTATACCGCGCCGAGCCACCGAGGCCCATCACGATCATCCCCGATTCCCGGCGTATCTTGAAGCCGACGTAGGTCGCCCCTGCGTCGCTGTCGTACTCGTGGACGGGCCGGGGAGGGGTCTCCGAGCCGGGTCGGTACCGCGGCAGGTCCTTCAGGTTGTGGTTGCCGAATACGAAGAGCGTCGGCCTATTGAGCGCGGTGACCACGTACGACAGGTAGTCGAGCGGCAGGTCCCCGGCGCCGAGCACGAGGTCCACGTCGCCGAAGCGCTCGCGTATCCCGGCGGAGTCCACGAGGGGGTCTACGGTATCCGAGATGCATAGTATCCTCATTCTGTCACGACCATAGGCCGGCAGTATCGCCGTAATGAGCGGTTCCGGTCAAGAATATCGTCTTGTGGCCTCCGAGGTAGCGCTAGTATACTGAACCGTATTAAGGTTATGCGGGGTGGCGACGATGAGAAAAACCATTATTCTATTTATCGCGGCCGCGTGCGCGTCGGCGCTCGCGGCGCAGGAAATGACCTGGATCGCGGGCGGATCCCCGGCTCCCCTCGAGGGCTGGATGGTCAGGAGATCCGCGGCCGGCGCCGCGCCCTCGGCGCTCGGGGAGTCCGAGGGCTTCTCGCCCTATTCCGGCGCGGCCATCGACGCGCCCGGCGCGGAGCGGCGCAGGGTCTTCGAGTTCCGGGCCTCCTTCGCCCTCGACGGGGCGTCGGCCGCTACTCCCCTGGCGCTCTACATGGGGCCGGGCGACTATCCCCGAGACGTCTACCTGAACGGCCATAGGCTCCTTAGGACCGGGGACCACGGCGAGCGTTACGCGTCGACCGTATTCTACTCCTCCAGGATACCCTTGCCGCCGGACCTGCTCGAGTACGACGGCGCCGCGAACGTCGTGTCCGTCATGGCGTATCCCGATTACGAGATCGGGCCGCTCGGGGACGTCTTCCTGGGCGACTATTACGATATCAGCGGCCTCGTATTCCTGCGCGACCTCTTCAACGTGCGCTTCATCCAGGCCGCCTTCGTAGTCGCCTGCTTCATCGGGCTATTCTTCTTCCTGCTCTTCGTGCGCTCGCCGGATAAGGACGTCCGCTACCTGCTCTTTTCCTTGACCTGCGCGGCCTTCGCCCTCGGCCACGTCAACCTCAGCTTCTACCACGACGCCCTGAACGAGGTGGCCCTCCTCAAGGCCTCCCGTACCGGCCTCGCCTTGACGAGCCTGTTCTTCGCCCTGTTCGCGATGCGCTTCACCGGCTTCCTAGCGTCCAAGCGCTGGATCCCGCCGCTCCTGTCGCTACCCGTAGCGGCCTCCATCGTCGGCAACCTGATACAGCCTGACAAGCGGGGCGCGTCGCTCTTCTTCGCCTCGGTGACCACTAACTTCGTCCTCACGCCCTTGCTCGTACTGACCCTCGTGGTCCTCGTGGTCGGCTTCGCGAGGAAGCGCGACCCGGCTAGGGCCGCCCTCCTGGCGGGCTTCATCGTCTCCATCGCCTCGAGCCTCGTGGACATGTCCCGCGTCGCCGCCAATACCATCCCGTTCTGCTACCTGACCGCCTACGGCTACATGGTGCTCCTCGTCGCCATCTTCTTCGTGCTCGCCCTGGAGCAGTCCGAGGTATCGCGCCAGCTCGCCGCCCAATCCGGCAAGCTCAACGAGCGGAACGGCATACTCGTCGACATGGTACGGGAGCTCAAGGACGTGGCGGCGGGCCTCGTGGCGTCATCGTCCAGCCTCGACGCCGCGATAGACTCGACGCTCCGCTCGGTGGAGGAATTCGGCGGCGAGACCCATACGGCCTCGGAGGCCTTCAGGAGCCAGTCGCGGGCCGTGGAGGGCGAGATAGACGGCATCGCGGAGAGGCTCTCGGCGTCGGCGTACCGGGTTCCCAAGGCGCTGGAATCCCAGACCGCCGCGGTGGAGAAGATGAACGCGACCCTATCCGACATGGGGCAGCGGATCGAGGAGAACCTCGGCTCCGCCGGCGAGTCGAGCAGGATAGCCGAAAGGCTCGCGGCCGACGCCGAGGACGGCTCCCGCGTCATAGCCCGCTCCCGCGACGCGATGAACCATGTAGCGGAGCTGTCGGGGGCGCTCCAGGGCGTGCTCTCGTCGATAGAGGACATCGCCGAGCGGACGCATATCCTCTCGATAAACGCGGCCATCGAGTCGGCGAGGCTGGGCGCCCAGGGCAAGGGCTTCGCGGTCGTCGCCCAGGAGATACGCACCCTGTCCGAGCAGTCCCGGACGAGCCTCGCCTCGTCGTTCGCCAAGATAGGCGAGATAGCGGGATCCGTATCGGAGAGCACGAGCCTTTCGGAGACGGCGGCCGCCACCCTGCTGGCCATAGCGGAGCAGGCGCGCACCTCGGCGCAGCGGACCGAGGATATACGGCGCCTCATCGAGCTGCAGCGCGGCCAGGGCGAGGATATGGTCAAGGACGCCGACGCCCTCCTGTCCGAGGCGAGGCTCCTAAAGGAGCTCTCGGTCGAGGAGAAGCGGAGCAACGAGGAGCGGAGCGCCAAGTTCGCGTTCATGAAGGAATCCCTGGCTTCAGTCTCCGGCGCCCTGGACCGCCAGGAGGGCAGGAAGGGCGAGCTCTCCTCGTCGCTCGACACCATGCGCGCCGTGATGGCCGAGAACGCGAGGCATATCGACAGGCTGAAGGGCGCGATCTCCAGGATCGGAGACGTCTAGGGCCGCCGTTCCCTAGGGCCGCCGTTCACCTAGGGCCGCCGTTCACCTAGGTCCGGAAGATGTCCAGGTAATAGTCCAGGAGGCGGTCGGGCTTAGGCTGGTCCCCCATATAATAGCGGAGGACGTCGTCGAGCCACATCGCGAGCGGCGTCAGCGCGACCCATAGCGCCGACGCCGCGAGGCAGATCTGGCCCATGAAGTTGAACGCGAAGCCCGAGTAGTCCCAGAGGTGGAAGCCCAGCCAGACGTTGAGGATCAGGCCTGAGACCAGCTCGAGGACCACGATGATGAGGCCTCCCAGCAGGACTTGCAGGCGGTACGGGACGCTCGAGACGGCCGGGCAGAAGTTGAGCTGCCCGATGAGGAACCCGGAGAGGCCGCCTACTAGGAACATCCAGAACGACGTGTAGCCCACGAGCGCGTACGGCGACATGACCGACATGTCGATGAGGCCGCTCGGCACCGGATAATCCAGTACCCTGAACAGCACCTCCATGATCATGAAAACGCCGCCCATTATGCAGAAAATGGCGAAATCCTTGGCGAGCCCGCTCGGGCCCGGCCGCGCGCCGCGCTTCGACATCCCCGTCCTCTTCTTCATGGCTATCATCCTCCGTTCGGTCCCTGCTCGGCCCGGGCCTGAACCCGAGGCCTCGATGGCACGGGAGAGTATAGCACGCGACCGTCGCGGCCGCGGGCTAGGCGATCCCGCCCCCGGGCGTATATCATCGAGGTCATGAAAGGCATCATAGTCGCCGCCGGTTACGGCACCCGTTTCCTTCCGGTCACCAAGACGATCCCGAAGGAAATGCTCCCCCTCATCAACAAGCCCTCGATAGCGTTCGTGGTCGACGAGTTCGTCGCGTCCGGCATCGAGGACATCGTCATAATCACGAGCCGGCGCAAGAAGCCGCTCGACGACTACTTCGACCACGAGGCCGAGCTGGAGGCGGTGTTCGCCCGCGAGGGCAAGGCCGACAAGGCCGCCCTCGTCGCCCCGCCGGCCGCGCGCATATCCTTCGTGCGCCAGACGGAGATGCGCGGTACCGGCCACGCCCTCCTTCAGGCCGCGCCCCTGCTCGGCGGCGAGCCCTGCGTCGTCGCGTACCCGGACGACCTCCACTTCGGCGAGACGCCGCTGGCCCGCCAGCTCATCGACGTCTACGAGAGGACCGGGAACTGCGTGCTCGCGGCCGTGCACGACCCGGGGGACGTCTCGCGCTACGGCGTCATCGACCCCGCGCCCGACGGCATAGGCGTCAGGGGCTTCGTGGAGAAGCCGACCAAGGGCTCGGAGCCCAGCCACGAGATATCCATAGGCCGCTACCTATACACTCCCGAGTTCTTCGATCTCCTCGCCGAGGGCTGGAAGCGTCACGGGGACGGGGAGTATTACCATATCTACGCCCTGGACCGGATGATAGCCGCCGGGAAAGTGTCGTGGAAGGGCGTGGAAGGCCTGCGCCTCGATACCGGCGAGCCGTCCGGCTACCTGGAGGCGATCCTGGAGTACGCTTGGCGGGACCCGAGCTACAAGGCCGTCGTCCAGCGCTTCGTCTCGGGGAAGCGCTAGGAGCAGGGCATGGGCGGGATAGGGATCCGCGGCGTCCACCACGTGGCCGCCATATGCTCCGACTACGAGCTGAGCAAGCGCTTCTACGTCGGCACGCTCGGCCTCCGCGTCGTCGCGGAGACCTGGAGGCCCGAGTCGGGCTCGTGGAAGCTCGACCTGGCAGTCGACTATAGCGGTTCCCCGGGAGCGAACGCGCCCGCCGCGACGATTCCCGGCGCGTACGCCCTCGAGCTGTTCTGGTTCGGGGACCGGCCGCCCAGGCCCGACAGGCCCGAGGCCCTGGGCCTCCGGCACCTCGCGTTCGCCGTGGAGGACGCGGCGGCGGCCAGGTCATGCCTGGAGGCCGAGGGCGTAGAGGTCGAGCCCCTTCGCGTAGACCCGGGTACGGGCAAGCGCTTCGCGTTCTTCAAGGACCCCGACGGCCTGCCCTTGGAGATATACGAGGCGGGATAGTCAGCCTCATTCGCTATTGACGCCTCCCCCGCGATAGCTACAATTGGTAGAGGCCCCGTCGGGGAGGGGCCGTATCCTAAATCATAGGCTGCCTTTCCAGAGATGGCGGGGTCCGATGGGCGCATCTAAGAATAGGACTATACTGCTCGTAGAGGACGAGGCGGTTATCGCCATGGCCGAGGCGCGGCAGCTCGAGAGCGAGGGGTATCGCGTCGTACACTGCCCCTCGGGCGAGGCGGCGATCGACCTGGTGTGCTCGAGTCGCGAGCCCGTCGACCTTATCCTCATGGACATCGACCTCGGCAGGGGCATGGACGGCACCCAGGCCGCCCGCGAGATACTCTCCCGCCTCGATATCCCCGTGCTATTCCTGTCGTCCCATACCGAGAAGGCCGTCGTCGAGAAGAGCGAGGCCATCACCAACTACGGCTACGTCGTGAAGAATTCTAGCCTTACCGTGCTCGACGCGTCCATCAAGATGGCGTTCAAGCTATTCGAGGCTAACCGCCGCTCCCTGGCGCACCTGCGCATGCTGGAAGACGCCCAGGAAGCCGCCCGGATAGGCTTCTGGAGCCTGACCCTCCCGGACATGGGCCATGAGTGGACCAAGGGCCTCATGACTATCTTCGGCCTGCCCTTAGGCGCGCCGACCCCGACCCTCGAGCAGTTCTGGTCGTTCGTCCATCCCGCCGACAAGCCGTTCGTGGAGAGGCAGGTCCAGATCCAAATGGATCCGGCTACCGATCCTATAACGAAGTACGAGTACCGTATCGTGCTCCGGGACGGCGAGACCAGGTACCTCGAGCACGTGGGCAGGAAGGCCCGGGACCCGGAGGGCAGGCTCGTGAGGCTATACGGATCGATCCAGGATATCACGGAGCGCAAGAGGGCCCAGGAGGCCCTGCGGGAGAAAGACAGGCTCCTGTCGCTGTTCATCCAGCAGTCTCCGGTCTACTCCTTCATTAAGAGCGTCTCCCCCGGCGAGAGCCGGGTGCTGTACGCGAGCGAGAACTACGTCGACATGATAGGCGTCCCCGGGAGCGAGATGGTCGGCAAGACCATGGCCGAGCTGTTCCCCGCTGACCTCGCCGCGAAATTCACCGAGGACGATTGGCGGGCCGTCGAGAACGGCGAGACGCTCGAGCTCGACGAGGAGCTGAACGGCCGCAATTACCTGACCCTGAAATTCCCCATTAGAATAGGCGAGAAATTCCTCCTCGCCGGCTACACGATCGATATAACCGACCGGAGGCGCGCCGACCTGCGTGTCAGGGAGCTCCTGAAAGAGAAGGATACTATCCTCAAGGAAGCGCACCACCGTACCGCCAATAATATGTACACGATGAGCTCCCTCCTCAGGCTGCGATCGGCGGCCAGCGCCAGCCGGGAGACGAAGTCGATCCTCGACGACGCCTGCGCCACGATAGAGAGCATGCGCGTCCTGTACGACAAGCTCTACCGCTCCGAGAGGCAGGGCGAGGTATCCTTGCGAGGGTACCTCGTTTCCCTGATCGCCGAGATAGTCGGCGTGTTCCCGTGCGCCGCCGAGGTATCGACCGATCTCGATATCGAGGACGTTGCCGTCGACGTCAAGCCGATGTCGACGCTCGGCATCATCCTCAACGAGCTCATAACCAACTCGATGAAGTACGCCTTCGCCGGGCGCGGCTCGGGTACCATACGCGTCCGGGCCTCCGTAGCGGATCGCGTCCTGCGGCTCGAGTACCGCGACGACGGCCCGGGTCTGCCCGAATCGGTATATTCAGGCTCGGCCTCCGGATTCGGCATGCAGCTGATCAGGATGCTCGTGGACCAGCTGGACGGTTCCCTGCGCATAGGAAGCGGACGCGGCGCCGCGTTCTCCATCGAGGCGCGGGTCTAGGCGAGGATGCGCCAGGCCCGCCCCACCGCGCTCGCGAGCCTCCTCGCTCTGGCGCTATGCGCCTCGTGCGCCGCCGGCCTCCGGGAGCCTTCGGCGTTGCTGTCGGCGGAGGAGTCCGCCTGGCTCGAGGCGCATAGGGACGAGCTGGCCTACGCCCCCGATCCCGCCTACGCGCCCTTCGAATTCACCGACGCGTCCGACGGCCGTACCAAGGGTCTGGCGTACGACTACTTCGCTCTCGTCGAGAAGAAGCTGGGGATACGGTTCCGTCGGCTCCGCGCTCCGTCGTTCGCAAGGATCCTGGAGATGGCCGAGGCCGGGGAGGTGTCGGCGGTCAACGCGGCGACCGCGACTCCCGAGCGCTCAGAGTACCTTCTCTTCACGCGCCCCTTCATTGAGGTGAAGAACGTGATCGTCACGCGCAAGTCGGCGCGGGGCGTACGCGGGGCCGCCGACCTCGCGGGCCTCCGGGTATCGATGGTCGAGGGCTACGCGGTGACGGAGTACCTGTCGGAGCGCCTCGGCGACATCGACCGGGTGCTGGCCTCGTCGGACCTGCAGGCCCTCCTCGACGTGGCCTACGGCGTCTCGGACGCGGCTGTGCTGGACCTAGCCACGGCCTCGTACCTGGTAGAGAGCGAGGGCATATCCAACATAAGCGTCTCCGGCGAGGTAGATTACCCTATAAGGCTGTCCATAGGCTCCCGGAAGGATATGCCTGAACTTAACTCCATACTGAGTAAGGGTATAGCCGCGATCTCGCCACGGGAGCACGTCGAGATCGTCAGGAAATGGATTAACCTGGAGAACGAGGCCGCCCTCGACAGGCGCGAGGTCGCGCTGGCGCTCGCCGTCGGCGGGCTCGGGCTGCTGGCGGTAGCCTGCCTGGCCGTGGCCTGGAACGTCCAGCTCAAGAGGCAGATAGCCGTCAGGACCGCTCACCTCGACGAGGCCCTGGCCTATAAGGAGGCCTTGCTGCACGAGCTGTTCCACCGCACCAGGAACAATATGCAGGTGATTATATCGATGATAGACCTGCGTGTCGGGATCATGGATGATACCGAGGCCAGGCGAAGCCTCGGCGAGCTCCAAGGCCGCATCAGGACCATGGCTATGGTAGAGCAGCGGATGTACGAGTCGAACGACCTGTCGAGCCTCGACCTCGGCCGCTTCGTCATAGAGGTCGTACAGCTCCTGATCCAGCTTAAATCCGTCAAGCCCGACGCTATACGGTTCGAGCTCGACGTGCAGGCGCTCCCGCTGGTTTTCGATCTAGCCGTCCCTTTCGGGCTCGTCCTATACGAGCTCGTCGATAACGCCTTGACCTACGCCTTCCCGGCGGGACGTACCGGCGTCGTGCGAGTCGGCCTGCGCAGGCTCGAGACGGGGTCCGTCGAGCTCGTCGTGGCCGACGACGGCGTCGGGCCGCCTCCCGGGATGGACCTCCGGAATAGCCCGTGCCTGGGCATGCAGGTGGCCGTCTCCCTGGTAGAGTCCCAGCTCGGGGGTACTATCGAATTCTCCGGCGAGGGCGGCCTGCGCTGCGCCGTCCGCTTCGACGACTCCGGCTACGGCCCGCGGGTCTAGGCGGGCGGCTCGGCGCATACGGGTAAGTCCGACATGGGAATTCCGTTGGCCTAAGTCTTCCTAGGATATGTATATCGGCGGTGCGGCTGCCTGAGCGGCCGGGGAGCGCCGGCCCTAGTCCACCGTGATCGACTTCGAGACGTTCTTGGGCACGTCGGGGTGCACGCCGTGGTCGGCCACGCCGAGCGCGTCCAGGTACTCCATCTTGATGACGGACATGCGGAACGCCAGGTACTGGAGCGCGGCGGCGGCCGAGAATACGAACAGGAACCGGTCGCCCGACTCCGGTAGCTCGACGTAGGCGGACTCGTAGTCGGGCTTGCCGGCAGGCGCGCCCTCGACGGCCAGCCTCAGTTCGGAGTGCCGTTCCGCGAAGAGGAAGACGTCGGCGCCGCGGATCTTGTGGGTGTGAATCTGGCTAATGGTGATGCGCGCGTCGCGGGCCTCCGGAGGGCAGACGAAGACGAGCGGGTAGTACGAGAAGAGGCTCTCCATGATGGCGGGATCCGAGGCCAGTAGCGCGGAGGCCGAGGCCGGCGGCTCTCGGCCGGCGGACGCCGCCGCGCTATACGCGGCCAGGGCGGCGTCCATGGCCTTCTCTACCTCCGCCGGCGAGAAGATCGTGTTCTTGCCCAGGATCGTGTTGGGGCCGTGCTTAAACTCGGCCGCGTCGTAGCCCTCGGTATGGTTGAGCGCCACCTCGCGTATCTTGAGCGCGCCCTCGCGGGCCAGGCCGAAGAGACCCGTCCCGAGCATATGTATCGACGGTCTAAGGAACAGGCTCCGCGCGACTTTCTCTATAGACGGCGCGGATAGGCGCAGCGTATCGGATATGAGTCCCTTAACCCTCCCTACCGAGTCCCGTACCGTACTCTCGGGGCTGGCGTACGACGCGGCCAGGATATAGAGGACGACGAGCTGGTTGATGAACGACTTCGTCGCCGCCACGGCTATCTCGGGGCCGCAGAGTATAGGCAGGTAGAAATCCGACAGCTCCTGGGGGATGCGGCTGTTCTCGTTGTTGACGAGCGAGACGCGCCGTATCCCCGGCCTCAGGGCCGCCGCGTCAACGAGTATGTCCACGAGGTCCTTAGTCTCGCCGGATTGCGACACGGCGAACAGCATGTCGGAGTCGCCCAGGCAGTCCATGTAGGCGCTACGGAACAGGCCCGGCGTGCAGGGGAACACGGGGACGCCCGCGAGCCCGTTCCAGAAATAGGCCGCGGTCAGCGCCGCGTGGTACGAGGTGCCTGACGCGATGATATAGATACGGCCGCCGCGGGCGCGGGTCTCGCGGATGGCGCCGGACAGCTCGCGCGCGCGGCGCATGACGGCCCGGCGCTTGAGCCAGATAAGGGCGAGGTCCGCGAGGGCCAGGTCGAGGGCCCGCCCGGGCCGCGCCTTCCTCGCATCGGCGAGTAGCTGGGCCTCGTCCGACGCGTACTCGCCCCTGCCGGCAATCCTTGCGCAGGCGTCGGGATCGGCCTGCGCGGCGGCGGCGAGGCTCCTGAATCCCGCCGATGACGCGAGCTCGTCGAAGGAGGCGCCGAGCTCCTCGGCTCCCCTAGAGGCCGATAGCGCCGAGAGCCGGCCGGCCAGTTCCTTGACCGAGGCCGCGTCGCCCTCGAGCACCCGCGACAGGGCCTCGTCGGCCGAGTCCGAGAAGTAATACCGGGATATGGCGTCTATGTTGGCCGGGGCCGAGAATATCTCCTGCTCCATGTAGTACGCGTAGCGCGGGTCGAGGCCGGTGTCGCGGACGTTGAGCCTGGAGCGCTTGAGGGCGGGCGTCGAGAAGCGGGCCTCGCCCCCCAGGGAGAACACCAAGTACCGGTCGTCCGTGTACCAGACGCCTTCTCCCTCGGATAGCGGTATGAGCATCGGCGTCTTGGCTATGACCGAGCTCAGGTCGCTGGAGACGACGACGAAGCCGCCGTTCTCGTCCTCGCCCATGCCCGCGTACAGCGACGAGCCCGACTTGATGGCGAAGACGCCAGGCACGCGCGGGTCGGCGACCGCTGCGGCGTAGGAGCCGTCGGCCTCGGCCTCGGCCTTCCGAATCGCGTCGATGATGAGGAGCACCTCGTCGGCGACCGGCTCGGTCAGGCCGGAGCCTGCGTAGGCCCGGCGCATCCCGGCCAGGGGAGCCTCGGGAGAGGCCTCGTTGGCGGCCCAGTGGTCCTCCACCAGGTGGACTATTATCTCCCCGTCGTTGTCGGAGACTACCCGGTGGCCTCGGGCCGCTAGGCCGGACTTCAGGGAGTCTGTATTGGAGATGTTGCCGTTATGGGCGCCTACCATCTCCGTCTTGCAGCGGACGCGGTGCGGCTGGCTGTTGACGTCGGAGACTGCGCCGTAGGTAGCCCACCGGACCTGGCCTATGAATCGCTGGCCCTTGTAGGACGGTAGATCCAGCTCGACGGTCACCTTGCTAGGCGCGCCGACGCGCTTGATCAGGGCTATGTTCCTGTCCTTGTCTATGAAGGAGGCTCCCGTGGAGTCGTAGCCGCGGTACTCGAGCCTCTTGAGCAGCTCGGAGGCTTCCCGCCCCATATTCTTCGTCTCGTCCCTATAGACCAGCGATACTATGCCGCACATCGACGCTCTCCTCCCGGGCCCGTCGGGCCTAACGAGCCCGCCGGGCCCGTAGCTCCCGCGGCTCTAAGCGGCGAGTATAGCAGGCATCGTTGCGTTTTGGGAAATTTTCCGATGATCGCCGCGTAGCGCCTTCCGGCGACGCCGGCGGGCCGGCGGCGGGCTAAAGACGGGCCTCCGCGCTCCGCCGGTAGCGATAATCCGGGAAGGCGCGTATACTCGCGGCCATGGAAAGAATCGGACGGGCCCTGGCGCGCAGGGAAACGGTCGCCGTCGCCGCGATACTGCTGGCCGCCTTCGCGGCGTTCGGCATGCCTCGGATGAGGGCGCTCATGGAAGAGCATACTCCGGCCGGGGGCTCCTTCGATACGGAGTTCTTCTATACCCCGGCCCAGGCGTCGGACAAGGCCTCTCTCTACGGCGATGCGCAGGCGGCGGCGTCCGTCCGCGCGCATTGGACCTACGACCTGGCCTTTCCCCTCTGCTACGGCTTCTTCTCGGCGTCCGCCTGGGCCTTCGGGCTGAGCCTCCTGGCCTCCGGGAGCCGGGGCCCGCGCTTCGGCCTCCTCCTCGTGCCGATAGCGGGTTCGGCCTTCGACCTATGCGAGAACGCCGCCGTGTCGCTCTTCCTGGCCGCCGATCCTTCCGGCCCCGCGGCGGGACTCCTAGCCGCGGCGGCGAGCGCCGGCACCGCGCTCAAGTGGCTGTTCGTCATGCCCGCGTT
>Ga0180008_1000096_pt1 | contig 89532 bp, 76 predicted proteins | sample MM_PW_MetaG_FD_121121 | JGI IMG/M metagenome (GOLD analysis project Ga0180008, IMG submission 121121) | Groundwater microbial communities from the Aspo Hard Rock Laboratory (HRL) deep subsurface site, Sweden - MM_PW_MetaG | ecosystem: Environmental > Aquatic > Deep subsurface > Groundwater... | reverse complement strand
TGCCAGCAGTAACCTAACTGTTCAGGCACTTCTTGACTTAGAAATTCCCGAAAAACAAAAAGGAATCGCTATAGCCATCAACGACACCGTAATTCCAAAATCCAACTGGAATTCCCATCCCCTAAAAGAAACTGATACCGTTTTAATTATTTCCGCAACCCAAGGAGGCTAATTGGCTGCTCGGGCCGTTATTTGTTGCGTATTAGTGAGCAGTCAATAGTGAGGAGTGAGAAGTGAGGAGTGAATAGTGAATAGTGAATAGTAAAGGATTAAAATAGATAATAAGAACCTATTACTCAAACTGAGAATCTGTAAAAATCTGTTACATCTACGCGCTATTTACATACAATCAAAGCAAACTTTTAAAACTAACAACTTCATCATATTAAAGAAAGTAAAATCTGCGCCAATCAGCGATTTTGCGCTAGCAAATCCGTTTAATCCGCGTGCCATACACACACAATCAAACCTTTAAGACATATAAAAAATGACAAACGAAGAAAAAATATCAAGAACCCCGTTTCCAAACTCAAAAAAAGTATACATCGATGGTGACATCCACCCGATAAAAGTGGCGATGCGCGAAATCACATTGGCCGATACGAAAATGTCAAACGGCCGCATCGAAAAAAATCCGCCAATTACTATTTACGATACTTCGGGACCGTTCACTGATCCCAATATCGAAATCGACATTCGCAAAGGATTGCCTCGCATTCGCGAACAATGGATTTTAGATCGCAATGACGTAGAAGAGCTAAGCGAGATATCATCTGATTATGGAAAGCAACGATTACATGACGAAAAGCTGAACCACCTCCGTTTTGAGTATTTACACAAACCGATGCGTGCTAAAAAAGGAGCTAACGTTTCCCAATTGTATTACGCTAAGCAAGGTATTATCACTCCAGAAATGGAATACATCGCCATTAGAGAAAACCAACGTATTGAGCAATTAAACGATCAATCAGCAGCGATGCAGTGCCAACATCAAGGGCACAGCTGGGGAGCAAACACCCCTAAAAATAAAATTACACCAGAATTTGTTCGTTCAGAAGTTGCTCGCGGACGCGCCATCATCCCGAACAACATCAACCATCCAGAGAGTGAACCGATGATTGTAGGACGTAATTTCTTAGTAAAAATTAACGCCAACATTGGGAACAGCGCTGTTACCTCAACCATAGAAGAAGAAGTTGAAAAAGCGGTTTGGGCTTGTCGCTGGGGAGCAGATACGATTATGGATTTATCTACCGGAAAAAACATTCACGAAACTAGAGAATGGATCATCCGTAATTCACCAGTGCCTATTGGAACAGTGCCTATCTATCAAGCTTTGGAAAAAGTAAACGGAATTGCCGAAGATTTAACTTGGGAAGTTTTTCGTGATACTTTAATCGAACAAGCAGAACAAGGGGTTTCTTATTTCACTATTCATGCTGGAGTACTATTGCGTTACATTCACCTAACTGCTGAGCGTGTTACAGGAATTGTATCTCGTGGTGGTTCGATCATGGCAAAATGGTGTTTATTTCATCATAAAGAAAACTTTTTATACACGCATTTCGAAGACATTTGCGAAATCATGAAGCAATACGATGTTGCTTTCTCTCTTGGTGATGGTTTACGTCCAGGTTCTATTGCAGATGCGAATGACGCTGCACAATTTGCTGAATTAGAAACTCTAGGTGAATTATCTAAAATTGCTTGGAAACACGATGTTCAAGTATTTATTGAAGGTCCTGGTCACGTTCCCATGCACATGATTAAAGAAAATATGGAGAAACAATTAGAACATTGTGACGAAGCTCCGTTTTATACTCTTGGCCCCTTAACGACTGATATTGCGCCAGGTTACGATCACATTACTTCGGCTATTGGTGCGGCGATGATTGGTTGGTACGGTTGTGCGATGTTGTGTTATGTTACACCAAAAGAACACCTTGGTTTACCCAATAAAAAAGACGTAAAAGATGGTGTGATTACGTATAAAATTGCTGCTCATGCTGCTGATTTAGCCAAAGGTCATCCTGGTTCTCAATACCGTGACAATGCCTTAAGTAAAGCCCGTTTTGAATTCCGTTGGGAAGATCAATTTAATTTATCATTAGATCCTGATACAGCAAGAGAATTTCACGATGAAACACTGCCTGCCGAAGGTGCCAAAGTTGCACACTTTTGTTCGATGTGCGGACCTAAATTTTGCTCTATGAAAATATCACAAGAAATCCGTGACGTTGCCGAAGCCGAAAAAGGAATGGCAGCAAAATCAGAGGAATTTATCGAACAAGGGAAAGAGATTTATAGTTAGTCCAAAAAGAAAATAGAATAAAGATCCAAGAGTCAAGATTATGGTTGTAATAACAAATCCAATTTCGATAATAAATGAAATCAACACCATTCACGCTCTTTTTGAGTGTGGATTGGAGTTGCTTCATGTAAGGAAACCCGATTTTTCAGAGGAAGAAATGAAACTGTTTTTATCGAAAATTAAACTCGAATATCGATCGCAATTGGTTTTGCATCAGCAGCATCAATTAGCACAGGATTTTGGTATCAATCGCGTTCATTTTACTGAAAATGCCAGAGCAACTTTGGATTTGGAATCAACAAATAGTCGAGATGATTTTGTCAAATCGACTTCAACACATACCATGGCTGATTTTAATAAACTAGACCATAGTTTTGAGTACGCATTTTTAAGTCCGATACATCAAAGTATTTCTAAACCGAATTACAAATCTAATTTGGATGCTGAAAAAGCAATTGCTGAGCGCATCAACTTTAAAGCGAAACTAGTCGCTTTGGGCGGAATCTCAACCCAAAATATCGAAAAAACATTTCAGTTAGGTTTTGATGATGTCGCACTATTAGGAAGTATTTGGAATACTAATCAACCCATACAAAATTTTAAATTATGTCAAAAAATCGCCCATTTGTATTGAGTATTGCTGGTTTTGATCCTTCTGGAGGTGCAGGAGTTTTGGCTGATTGTAAAACATTCGAACAGCATGAAGTCTATGGGTTGGCTATTAATACGGCAAACACAATCCAGACAGAAAACAACTTCTATGAAATAGAATGGACTTCACTAGAATTCACTACACGTTCCATAGAAAAGCTTTTTAATACCTATAAAATCAAGGCAGTTAAAATTGGGATTGTTCCTTCATTATTTTATTTAGGAACCATTGTTTCACTTATTAAGCAACTGTCTCCAACAACTCAAATTATCTGGGATACCGTTGTGAAATCCTCTACTACATTTGATTTTTTAGAAATTAAAAACTATGAGTCTTTACAACTTATTTTAAGCGAAATAGATCTAATCACGCCCAATTACAATGAGATTATAAAGCTATCTAAAGAAGAAACAGATCCTGAATCTATAGCCGAAATACTATCAGAATATTGTGCTGTTTTGTTAAAAGGTGGTCACAATCCCAATGAACCCGGAGTTGATTATTTGTATACCAAAGAGCACTTTTTTAGACTTGAACCACATCACAGCAAAATATATGAGAAACACGGTTCTGGTTGCGTATTATCATCGGCAATTACGGCTAATCTTAGCAAACAACAAGACGTTTTGAATGCTTGTAAAAATGCCAAAATTTATATCGAAAATTACCTATTGTCAAACCATACCAAACTAGGATATCATTATGTTTAACAAACTACAATACATCTCGCAAGGAAACACTGTCGAGGAACAAACTAGAAATATCCATCAAGCATTAGACGGCGGTTGCAAATGGGTTCAGCTCCGTTTTAAGAATCATTCTGCTGACGCAACTTTTGCTTTGGCGAAAGCCGCAAAAATTTTATGCGAGGAATACCTAGCGAATTTCATCATCAACGATAATGTCTATCTCGCCCAACAAATTGCAGCAGATGGCGTCCATCTGGGATTAACCGATATGTCAATCAAAGAAGCGCGAAGCATTCTAGGAGACAACAAAATCATTGGAGCTACTGCAAACACTTTTGAAGATATTCAAAACCACATACAAAATGGTTGCGATTATATAGGATTAGGTCCGTTTCGATTTACTACGACAAAGGAAAATTTGAGTCCGATTTTAGGTCTTGAAGGCTACCAAACTATCTTGAATGAAATGAAGAAAAATGGACTTACAACTCCAGTGTATGCGATTGGCGGAATTGGCTTAAACGACATTCCTGCATTAATGGAAACCGGTATCCACGGTATTGCAGTTTCGGGTTTAATTACACAATCAGAAGATAAGAAAAAGACAATCAAACAACTTAAAAACGACCTTTATGGAACCATCATTGTTTAAAATAGGTGACAAAATATTAGAATCTCGCTTATTTTTAGGAACGGGAAAATTTGGTTCGAATGTCCAAATGGAAGAAGCTATTCTAGCCTCAGCGAGTGAGTTGGTCACCGTAGCTTTAAAACGCATTGATCTCGAAACAGAAACAGATGCCATTTTGAAACACTTACAGCATTCGCACATTAATCTATTGCCCAATACGTCAGGAGCTAGAAACGCTAAAGAAGCTGTTTTTGCTGCTCAACTTGCTAGAGAAGCATTAGAAACCAACTGGCTAAAGTTAGAAATACACCCCGATCCTAAATACTTGATGCCAGATGCTATCGAGACGTTGAGAGCTACTGAGGAATTAGCCAAACTAGGTTTTATTGTGTTGCCGTACATTCATGCTGACCCTGTTTTGTGCAAGCGACTAGAAGATGTTGGGACTGCGGCTGTGATGCCTTTGGGCTCGCCTATAGGGAGTAATAAAGGACTTAAGACTATCGATTTTCTAGAAATTATTATCGAACAATCTAAAGTTCCCGTAATTATCGACGCCGGGATTGGTGCACCTTCAGATGCCGCAAAAGCTATGGAATTAGGCGCTGATGCTGTTTTAGTGAACACTGCTATTGCAGTCGCAGGAAATCCGAAATTAATGGCGGAAGCTTTTAAGGAAGCAGTTATTGCTGGTAGAAAAGCATACGAAGCGAGATTAGGGCAACAATACAAGCACGCCGTAGCATCGAGTCCGTTGACGTCGTTTTTATCTTAGAGCTTTTGGCACACAGATTCTGCAGATTTTGCAGATCACTATAAACTATTAATATTGAAGCATTAAAAATTATTAATACAAAATATTTCGAAGTAACTTTTCATTTTAATAAATAGTAAATAATTGGAAAAATGACTGAAAACGAAATATCATTTAAAATTAGAGGAGCAATATTCAAAGTTTACAATACACTTGGTCCTGGCTTATTTGAGTCTGTATATGAAAGTGCATTGTATTATGAATTAACAAAATTGGGATTGAAAGTTGAGAGGCAATCTGAGATCACAATTCTTTATGATGAAATAATTCTTGACCTTGCCTTTAGAATTGATTTACTAGTTGAGGAAAAAGTCATTATTGAAATAAAATCCGTGACAGATTTAGCTCCTATTCATTTTAAACAAGTCACTAATTATTTAAAACTAACGAATAAAAAGCTTGGCATACTTGTCAACTTCAATACAACCAATATTTTAAACGACATTAAAAGAATTGCCAATAAGATGTAGTTAGAAATTAAAACTTATAAATATTGGCACGCAGATTTGGAAGATTTCTGCAGATAAAAAAAAGTAAAAATCAATGTAAAAAATCTGCCAAAATCTATTAAATCTGCGTGCAAAAAAAATACAATGACAACATTCAAATCTACTTTCGAAAAATACAATTGGGACGAAATCCAATCTAAAATCTATGCCAGTACTTCAAAACAAGTGGAGCAAGCGTTAGCCAAATCTAAAAGGGATCTAGATGATTTTTTAGCTTTGATTTCGCCAGCAGCGCAACCTTACTTAGAGGAAATGGCGCAACTCACACATGAGCTGACAAAAAAACGTTTTGGAAAAATCATCCAAATGTATGCTCCTTTGTATGTGAGTAACGAATGCCAAAACATTTGTACTTATTGTGGTTTTAGTCTCGATAATAAAATCAAGCGAAAAACATTAATGGACTTTGAGATTAAATTAGAAGTCGCTGCACTTAAAGAAGCGGGTTTTGATCATGTTTTATTAGTTGCTGGTGAAGCTAACTATACGGTAAATATCAATTACTTTTTGAACGCCATTGATGTGATCAAAGATCAATTCTCAATTATTTCGGTTGAGGTGCAACCTTTGTCCCAAGAAGAATATGAACGTTTGCATAAAGCTGGTGTATATTCGGTGTTAGTGTATCAAGAAACTTATCATCAGGATGTGTATAAAAAGTATCATACCAAGGGTAAGAAATCCAACTTTGACTTTAGACTAGATACTCCAGACCGCATTGGGAAAGCGGGGATACACAAAATAGGATTGGGAGTTTTATTAGGTCTTGAGGATTGGCGCACAGATAGTTTTTTTAACGCTTTGCATCTGGATTATTTACAAAAAACCTATTGGCAAACAAAGTACTCCGTTTCGTTTCCTAGGTTGCGTCCGGCTGAAGGAACCGTTCCTCCTAATTTTATCATGGATGATCGCGATTTGACGCAGTTGATTTGTGCTTATCGTTTATGGAATGAAGACTTAGAGATTTCGATTTCGACTCGAGAGAATGAAAACTTTAGAAACAACATTATCCCAATTGGAACCACAAGCATGAGCGCGGGTTCTAAAACGAATCCTGGTGGTTATGTAGTGGATCCGCAATCATTGGAACAGTTTGAAATAAGTGACGAACGTTCTGCTCTAGAAATTGCCACTTTAATTTCGAATAGCGGTTACGAACCCGTTTGGAAAGATTGGGATAAAAGTTTTAGTCGAATGTCATAAGAACGCTTTATTATTTCATAATCACGATTCTATATTACGTTGACTTTTGATTCTTATACACAAATAAAAAGGCATTGCAATAACGAAAGTTCTCTACTAAGCTCGAACTGACAACAACTTTGCTATTACCTAATTACTTTTCACTTCTCACTAACAACTAATCACTCAAAATAAATGAGCATTATACAAGATTTTTTACGTTACAACCGCCAAGTGATGTTACCCGAAGTTGGCGACTCTGGGCAAGCCAAGATCAAAAAAGCCAAAGTTCTAGTAATTGGTGCGGGAGGTTTGGGTTGTCCTATTTTACAGTACCTCGCCACAGCGGGTGTTGGCACTATTGGTATCGTTGATTTTGATACTATCGAAATTCACAATCTGCACCGACAGATTTTATATACTGAAGATCAAGTAGGGTTATCGAAAGCTGAAACTGCCAAAACGACTTTGCATAAATTGAATCCTTTGATTGAAGTGATTGCGATACCTGAAAAAGTTACAAAGGAAAACGCTGTTACTATTTTAAATGATTACGATGTTATAGTAGATGGTTCTGATAATTTTGCGACTCGCTATCTAGTCAACGATACTTGTGTGAATCTCGACAAAACATTAATTTATGGAAGTATTTTAGGTTTTGAAGGGCAAGTTGCGGTTTTTAATCATCGAAAAAGTAAAAACCTGAGAGACTTGTTTCCTGAATCGCCCGATCCAAAGGATGTGCCCAACTGTAGCATGAATGGTGTTCTAGGAACCTTGCCCGGAATGATTGGGACTATGATGGCACATGAAACGCTGAAAGTGATATTAGAATTGCCCTGTTTAAGGAATGAGTTGGTTTTGTTTAGTACGTTGAACTGGCAGTTTACTAAGTTGAAATTTTAAGAAAGTCGTAAAGTTTGAAAGTCTAAAGTCGTAAAGTTGATTTCGATTGTGTAGCTATTGCACGCGGAGGACACTGATTAAACCGATTAACGCGGATTTCTTGTTACCATAATTATTGTGTTTACTGTACGTAATGGAACGCGGATGACGCGGATTTAAGTTTAGTCCTAAAGTTTGGAAGTCGAAAGTCTTAAAGAAGCTCGATTATAGGTTATGGCACGCAGATTAGTCCGATTTAAAAAAATGAGTTTTATACTCATACATATTGATGTATTTGATTGTATATCAAGTCAATTATTACGAATCTCCTTCGAGATACGGATTGTATTTTGCCCCAGATGGCAGTGGTAAGCCCGGAGGGAAAAAACTATTTTTTCAAGGAATAAAAGAGCGACCGTAGGAAGCTCCTTTAATGACTTTAGAAAAAAAGGTTTTGAGGGAGGACTTGTAGCGGACAGCTGGACTAGGCTCTAATTATTGTTTTTAAGAATCGAAATGAAATTTTTGCGTGCTATTTCGCGGCAACCTAGGCTTTCTAGATGTTCGTTGTAGACTTGGCAGTCTAGGAGTTTGTAATTTTCTTTTTGCAAATGACGCACTAAGCTGATAAAAGCAACTTTACTTGCATTAGACACTTTAGAAAACATGCTTTCGCCACAAAAAACATGACCTAAATCGATGCCGTATAATCCGCCTACAATTTGGCCATCTTGCCACACCTCAACAGACTTTGCGATTCCTAATTCGTGTAAATTGCAATAGGCTTCGATCATGTCATTAGTAATCCAAGTTCCGTTTTGACCGTCGCGCTTTATTTGCTGGCAGTTAGAAATTACTTCCCTAAAATTTTGATTGAAAGTGACTGTAAATGCATCTCGATTGAGGACGTTTCGCATGCTTTTTGTCACCGCTAATTCGTCTAGAAATAAAACCATACGAGGATCAGGTGACCACCAAGTGATGGGTTCGCCATCTTCAAACCACGGAAAAATGCCACTTCTATAGGCTAGTTGCAATCGCTCTGAAGATAAATCGCCACCCAAGGCAATAATTCCGGAAGAATGCGTTAAACTAACATCTGGAAAAGACAGTTCCTGAGATAAATAAACCATTAATTTTCTATTACAATTAAACTTTTAAACCTTATTTTTGATCAAAGCGTTACTCAATAAACTACAATAATGAAAAAAACATTTTTTTTACTATTAATCATCTTGCTTAGTCCGTTTCTACAAATGTATGGACAAAATGTGGATTCTTTAAAAGTACAGCATAAACTAACATACAAGTCTTTTATAGCTCCGGTAGCGATGTTGACCGCTGGAGGCATTTTATTGAATTCAGAGATTAATGGTGATATTCAGACAAAATCAGGTAAAGTTTTTGGTGCTACTTTTAGATCAGGCGCTGATAATATTTTTCCGTTTGTGCCTATTGCACAAATTTATCTAGGAAAAACTTTAGGATTCGAACCCAAAACTAATTATCGCAATCAAACAGTAAATATTCTGGTTGCTAATACTGCTACTGTGATTGTTACAGAGATTGCGAAACGGATTGCAAAGAGAACTCGTCCTGATTTGTCCGATAATATGAGTTTCCCTTCGGGACATTCGGCTGTTGCGTTTACAAATGCTACTTTGTTGTACTATGAATATAAGGATTCTAATTTTTGGTACGCCAGTAGCGGATTTTTGTTTGCAGGTGCAACGGCGGCTTTTAGACTCGCAAACAATAAGCATTATGCATCAGACGTACTTGCTGGTGCTGGAATAGGAATGGCGTCTGGAATAATTTTCTCGCATGTTAGTCCGCTAAAATCATTTAGAGTATCGAAAAAAACAAATACAACGGCCTTTGTATATCCTCAAATTGGCAATCAAATTGGTCTTGGTGCCATTATAAACCCTAACTTTTAAATATAAAAAAACCCAAAACGATTGAATCATTTCGGGGTTTTTAAATTTATTTGTGTTTTGCTTTGAATTAAAAAGGCAAATCGTCTGGTTCGTCCTCATTAAGATTTGTCGCAGGTGCAAATGCTTGAGCTGCTGGCATAGGTGGTGCTTGCCCTGCAGCAGGAGCATCAGCTTGTAATTTTGCGATTCTCCAACCTTGAATAGTATTGAAATAAACCGTTTCGCCTTGCGCATTAGTCCACTCTCTACCTCTTAAATTAATATCGATTTTTACTGCTTCTCCTACTTGAAAACTATTAAGTAAGTCACATTTATCTTGAACAAATTGCACAGAAATATGTTGAGGATACTGCTCATCTGTTGTGACAACAACATCTCTTTTTTTGAAACCTCCAGATCCAACTTCTTTAGTTTGATCGATCATTTTAATTTTTCCTGTAACTTCCATCTTCTATAATTTAATTGTTTTGCTCTAATTTATTTTTTTGCCAAAAGCACCTTCCATGCGGATAAAACATCATTCTCATCTAAGTACTTTTTCGCTTCTAAGTGAATATTCTTCTGATCGTCTGAACTTAAAACGGCTTTGATAGAAAAATTTTCTTTTACAAATATACTAACTTCTTCGGTGCTAGGCAAGGCTTCTATATTTCCTAATTTACCTAAATCATTCCCGTCAAAAACAGTACTCTTCTTAACATATTCAGGAATCGCATCAACACCTACTCCGAGCGTGGTTAATGGCTTGGGCACTTCAAACAAACCTTGATTCGATCTTCCGTACCAATTGCCTCCTAATCGTGATACCAAGTCAATTTTATATTGATCAATTGCTCCGTTTTCGTCTAAAATAGCCTCGTTAATATGGATTTTTACCACTTCGCATAAAACTAAATTTCCAGCTCCACCTTCATCTCCAAGTGCTATGATTTGCGTTACTTTACACTCAAACTGTACCGGAGATTCTTTTACTCTGAATGGTTTTACAAGATCAGAGGGAACTTGCGTTAATCCTGATTTGATGAATTCGTTGACACCATCAGCATACTCTGTGCTTGCTAATGAAGTTTGTTGTACCAAGTCATAATTAACCACATTAATGACAACTTCCTTAGTCGCTTCACAATTAATCAAAGTATGTTTTATACTGTTGTCTCGCACTCGTCTTGATGGTGAAAAAACAAGAATTGGCGGATTAGCACTAAACACATTAAAGAAACTAAAAGGAGATAAATTAGGATTTCCGTCTGCATCTACGGTGCTTGCAAATGCTATAGGTCTAGGCCCTACTGAACCTTGCAGGTATCCTTGTAGTTTTGCTGTGGTAATACTTTTTGGGTCAATACTAATCATGCTTTGTTTTTTAAGGTATCTATTTACAAAAGTAAGTAAATCGTTTAACTATAAAAAGAGTAGCACACGAATTAAAATTAGAATACCAAATTAATAAATAGCCTTGAATTAAAATCTGAAATAATACGATAGAAATTTCGTTATATTTATAGCTCAAAATCTACTCTATGCAGTTTTCTGAAAGACGAAACACCAGTCGCTGGCTTATTATTTTTACTTCCTTTTTTATCATCATCTTGATACTATGGAACACTTATACTTTTTTTCAAATTTTTAAAAATGAAGAGCGTTTAAAAATGAATCTTTGGGCGAAAGCGCAAAAAACACTGATTAATGCTGGAGAAAATACCGATGTTGAACTTCCCTTGCAAATTTTTAGTAATAATACGACCATCCCTATTATATTAACAGAGAACGACAGTATTATCAACACCGTAAATATTGCTGACGAAATCATCAATGATCAAGCTAGAGCTACTCAATTTTTGGCTACCTTAAAAAATGATAATGACCCTATCGTGATTGAGTATGTCCCTGGCCATTTTCAGAAATTGTATTACGGTAATAGCGCCTTATTGAACAAACTAAAGTATTACCCCATTGCCTTACTATTGATCATTGTACTGTTTGCCGCCTTGGTTTATTATTTTTATCGCAGCACAAAGATTGCTACACAAAACAAACTGTGGGCTGGAATGGCTAAAGAAACTGCACATCAAATAGGAACGCCGCTTTCGTCACTAATAGGTTGGGTCGAAATTTTAAAGGCAGATAACGTAGACGAATCCATCACCAAAGAAATTGAGAAAGATATTGAGCGATTGCAAACCATAACCGAACGTTTCTCTAAAATAGGATCAGAACCCGTTTTAGAACGCAGTGACATTGTTGCTGAGACCATCGCATCCTATACCTATTTGCAATCTCGTTTTTCAAAGCAAATTGCATTTACTTTCGAGGCGCCTGATACGCCCATATTTGTCAAACTAAATCCTACGCTACACAGTTGGACAATCGAAAACCTAGTTAAAAATGCGATTGACGCTATGAAAGGCAAAGGAAGTCTTGATTTACGAATTAGTCAAGACCAAGAGCAAGTAAAAATTAGCGTTAAAGATAGTGGTAGCGGTATAAGCAAAAACCAATTTAAAACCGTCTTTGAACCCGGATTTACAACCAAAAAAAGAGGTTGGGGATTGGGCTTATCCTTAACTAAACGAATAGTTGAGGAATACCACAAAGGAATTATCAAGGTGTTGCAATCCGAGATTGGGAAAGGAACTACGATGCAAATGATATTTAAAAAAGAGTCTTAAAACTCCTCAACATTATTAGTATACGCTCTTGTAAAACATTTTATTCCTGCTTATTGGCGATTTTTCAACATACTGATACACAAAGTTTTTATGCTCAATTGTCATTTGAAGGGCTACTTTAAGGGAACTCTGTAATCCAATCACACTACTCCTATTGGGCTCACTCAATGAACCTACTGAAGACAATGATTTTTGACACCATACTAATTTATCATATGGACTAAGAATCATGCTTATCAATGTTTGATCATTCTTGACTGGCTTAAACTGTCTGTTTTTGAAGGCAATAAACTGATTCAATTCAGCAACTCCTTCGTTGTATTTTTTCAAAATAAAGTTCAACTTTTCTAGTGATTCACTCTCTCGCAAATACTTAATTCTACTATCATTGTACGATAGTATATCAGATATCATGGAGTTAGTCACGCCGTTTTCTTTAATTCTATTAGATGAAGCGAGCAATTGTTCTTCTTCCCCTAGACTATATGCTTTGAATATCTCTTGGTTGAAATCAATGTACTTTTTTATTTTTGAGGGCAGCATCTTTCCTGTAGTAAATTCTGCATTGGTAATAGGATTTGATATAAATTGCCATAGGTAATCATAAGGCATGTGCGAAGCAATCATTTCTTCGGGTTGCAGTTTATAATACGTATCTCGTACTCGCTTTTTAAACTGACCACCATCAATATATCCTGCCGCCCAAGTAGGATCAAAAAGATACCATTTAGCACCTATTTTAGAAGCACACCATGCATGCGGAATGCGCCCCACTACTCCATTTTGTTTGGTGTATCCTCGTACAACAACTGTTTCTACACCCAATTTATTAGCTAAATCAGTAAAAACCTCAGCATAGTTTTTACAAACTCCTTTTCGTGTTTTTAACGTTATGGCGATTCTATCCTCCAACAATTGCTCTTGTTGTAGTGCAATTCTATTTGCCACATCATAACTAATGTTAGCGGTTGTCCAGTAAAACACAGCTCTTATCTTTTCGTCTGGAGTGGTGTATTTCGACTGAATGTAATTTGCTATACTTGCCGTAGATACAGTAGCACTTGTAGGAATTTTTGAAATATAAATATCAATAGCACTGTAATCTGCTTTGGCTTGACCAAAACTAAGGGAAACAAATAAAAGAGTAAAGACTAAAACACGGGATTTCATGGGATTGGGATGCTTTCGTTTAAAACAGATTAGACTATCTGGTTTTAAACGAAAACCATACCAATTTATTGGATTGTATTGTGAACTATAATTTAGAGGCGATGCTTTGTGCTACTGCCTGAAACTCTTCCTTTGTTAAACTCACTTTATTTTGGAACCTCATTTCGTCCATTTCATTCAAGGGAATCAAGTGTACGTGTGCATGTGGTACTTCTAGACCAATCACAGACATTCCTACTCTTTTGCACGGAACCGCTTGCTCTAAGGCGATAGCAATCTTTCTTGAAAAATGCATGAGCCCAAGATAATGTGCCTCGTCCATCTCAAAAATTTTATCAATTTCGAACTTAGGAATACACAGCGTATGTCCTTTGGCATTTGGATTTACATCTAAAAAAGCCAAATAATTTTCGTCTTCGGCAATTTTATAACATGGGATTTCTCCGTTTACTATCTTTGTAAATATAGAACTCATAGTGGGTAGAAATTAGGATTAAAATCGTTTTACTGATTACGATTACTCTCTTGAAATTTCTAAAATTTCAAATTTCAAGATACCGTTTGGTACTGTAATTTCGGCAACATCTCCAACAGATTTTCCTAACAATCCTTTCCCTATAGGAGAAGTAACTGATATCTTTCCGGTTTTCAAGTCGGCTTCACTTTCGGCAACCAAAGTGTATTTCATCTCCATTCCGTTGGTTTGATTTTTAATCTTTACAATAGAAAGAACCAAAACCTTAGATAAATCAAGATGGGTTTCATCGATCAATCTGGCGTTTGAATGTACTTCTTCTAGCTTTGCAATACGCATTTCTAGCATTCCTTGTGCTTCTTTTGCAGCATCGTATTCTGCATTTTCAGACAAATCGCCTTTATCTCTTGCCTCTGCAATATCAGCAGATGCTTTGGGACGCATTACACTTTTTAAATAATCTAATTCTTCTCTTAATTTCTTTAATCCTTCTGCTGTATAATAAGATATTGCGCTCATAGTTTGGTCGTTTATATAAATAGAAAAAATCCCATCAGGACGGGATTTCTTTCCACAAAGATAGCATTATTTTTTTAAGTCTATAATTATATGTTAATCATATCTCTATCAAAGTTAAATAAATTAAATTTGTTTTACTAATAGTTGTAAATTATTTTAACAGATGAAAAAAGTACTTGTCCTACTACTACTATTGCCTTTGTTAATAGGCTGTAGCGATAATGGTTTTAACAATAATAATCCTTTTTTACCCAACTACACTTTTACGGTAGACCTCAACATGAGCTTGCCCGCTTACTCTAACTTAAAATTTCCTAGTAATGCTGTATATTACGGTGGTATTGGGGTTCGCGGTATATTTGTTTTTAATACCGGAAGTGGCTACACGGCCTTTGATGCTGCTTGTCCTAACCAAGCAATTAACAGTTGCTCGACTATGACATTAAAGGGTATTACCGTGGTTTGTGCTTGTGATGATACCGAGTACAGTTTATTTACCGGTCAAGGCGGAAAACAATATCCTTTGAAACAGTACCGAGTAGAAGCCAATGGAAATATACTCCGAGTTTATAATTAGAAAAAATGCCTTAAAGATTTAACTTTCAGGCATTTTTTCTAATTATTTTAAAAAGAGAACTTAAAACTTCAGCGTTAATCCTACCAGAAAATTAATTCCTGCTTGTGGGTAATAACCCGCTCCTTCAATCGCGGTTACTGCCGGAGGATTAGAGAAATCGTCATCATAGGTATAAAAATAACCGTTTGATATGTATTTGTAATCAAATATATTATTCACCAAACCATTTAGTATAGTCGATTTAAAAACAGTTTTTGGTTTGAACTCATACGAAAAGTTCAAGTCAGGTAATAATAAAATTCCAATTCGGATTAAAAACCATAACTCTATAGCCACTAAATCCAATTCACATCAAACATATCCGAATTTACACTCTTTTTTTAATATGTAAATAAACATAAAAAAGTATTATTGAATCTAGAAAAATAAAAATGCCAACATTAAACAAAACGTTTGTTAATTCGACATCCTCTGCAATAGATTTTACTTGGAAAAGAGTAGAACTTCTCATGCCAAAATAATTAATTAAAGCATGAAGAGAAGCTATGAAAAGAAGATTTTTGTATTTAGTAAAAAGTATTTGAAATATCAAACCCAATCCAAAAGCTAATAAAATTTGATTTATTACACTAAAAATATCATTCTGAAACAAATTTGTAATGTGACAAAAAGCAAAAATTAGAGAGCTAGTGATATAACTTTTAAAAACACGATTTTCAATCCTAAATAAGTTAGAATTCACCAAAGAATAAAAAAGAAAAACTCTACATAAAATTTCCTCAAAGAAACCTGTTGCAAAACATTCAATTATATAACTTACATGTAAATAATTATTAATATTTAAGTTGTCTGAAGCGATTATATTGTGTGTGTCAGAGTAAGAAAAATAAACAACAAAAAGTATTATTAAACTAAAAATTGGCCAATTTTTTATTAATGACGAAACCTTTTTTTGTTCATTTACTAAAGATTGAAAAACAAAAAATATCAAAATTAATTTTACAAAAGAAACTATTAGAAAATGTACTTCTGTCCTTTCTATCAACACATCCAATAGTCTATTTGTAATAAAAAGCGATAAAAAACAAACAAAAAATACAATAGTTGTTTTCTTCAAACCTTGACATTTCATTTTTAATTTTTTTTTCAAGAAATATACTATTATTTAATTACAACCTTACAAAAAAACCCGAAAGCATAACTTTCGGGTTTTGTGACCATACTTATTCTGGACTTTAAAACTTCAGCGTTAATCCTACCAGAAAATTAATTCCTGCTTGCGGGTAGTAACCAGCACCTTCGATCGTGGTTACTGCCGGAGGATTAGAGAAATCGTCATCATAGGTATAAAAATAACCGTTTGATATGTATTTGTAATCAAATATATTATTCACCAAACCATTTAGTATAATCGATTTAAAAACGGTTTTCGGTTTGAACTCATACGAAAAGTTCAAGTCATTTACGAAATACGATTTAAGCTTTGAACCTTCGGAATCGATGTTCCCCATATATTGCTCTCCTACGAATTTTGATAAAAACGAAACTTGTAAATTGTTTACCGGCAAAAAAGTTAGCATATTCCCCGCAATAAAATCTGGTGAGTAAGCGATATTAGTATTTCCTAAAGCGGTTAGCACTCCGTCTCTTGTAAAAAAGAAATCTTTATTCTTGTTGGTACTTATTGTAACATTAGGACGTAAAAATAAATTATTAGCTACGGTAATAGTTGCATCAAGTTCCAGTCCTAAACGGTAGCTATCTCCACTATTTTCTCTCACAGGCGCGCCAACATCATCTAATGCACCTGTAAGAATCAATTGATCCCTATAAGCCATATAATAAATATTAGCGTTTAGTTTTACTTTTGCAGTAGCATGACGCAAACCTAATTCAAAATCATTCAGTTTCTCGGGCCTTGGGCTTCCGTTTTCGTAATCAGTTCTATTCGGTTCGCGATTGGCTCTTGCATAAGAGAAATACAAAGCATTTTGAGAATCAATTTCAAAATTAAGACCTGCTTTAGGATTAAAGAAATTAAAATTAGCGTTCACCAATCCTGTTTCTGCCGCATTTGCCTTGTACTGAACATTACGTATTTGTAAATCACCAAAAATACTCAACTCATCTGTGAGTTGGTAATTGGCTTTAGTAAACACATTCCCATCTGTTTTTGTCGCATTATCCTCGTAATAACGATCTCCTAACTCGAATGGTAAAGCGTAACGTGACCAAAGCAATTTTCCGAAATGCAATCCTTCATATTTATTATAACCACCACCAATAATTAAATCAAGTTTTTCAGTTTTGTAATTGGCCGAGAATGTAGTACCGTAGAAATCATTATCCAACCATTTTTGACGGACTAAATCTACTTTTTTTGTCGTCACTCCATTAACGACTATAGGTGCAAAACCATAGTCCGCTATTTTCGCATCCTCCTTAAAGTTCTCATAATATCCTTCACCTTTTGTGTAATGAAAAGCTAGATTTATATTCCAATTATTCGATAGCTTTTCATTCCAATGTAATTGGTAATGGTCTTGCTGGTAATTATCGGTTTCATTATCATAGAAACGAGTGTTCCCAAATTCGTCTGTATAAAGACCCGAGACATTAAATGTTCTATCATTTTTTAGCTTATCTAAATCTTCTAGACCATTCCATGACTGATAAGTTTTCTCATTACCTCCAAAAGCCAAGGCCTTTATTAAAGTTGTTTTACCAATATAGGTTCCTTGTAAGAAATAGGATTTCAAGTCGGAACTAGCACGATCAATATATCCATCTGATTTTAAAGCAGACAAACGTCCTGCTAATTCAAAATGATCGTTTAATAAACCCGTACTGAATTTCACGGTGTGTTTTCTGGTATTAAAGCTACCAACAGAATTGGATATTTCTCCATTAGCTTCACTGGCATAGCTATCTGTAAGCATGTTTAGGCTTGCGCCAAAGGCACCCGATCCATTTGTAGACGTTCCTACACCGCGTTGCAGTTGCAAGCTTTCGACTGAGGAAGCAAAGTCTGGCATATTTACCCAAAAAGTTCCATGACTCTCTGAATCATTATATGGAATTCCGTTAATGGTAACATTCACACGAGTAGCATCGCTACCACGAACTCGAATTCCGGTATAACCTACACCATTACCCGCATCAGATGTGGTTACTACTGAGGGTAAATAATTCATTAAAATAGGAATGTCTTGCCCTAGATTTCGTGGAGCGATTTCTTTTTTGCTTAAGTTGCTAAAAGGCACCGGTGTTTTTGTAGTAACACGGACAGCCGATACCAACACTTCATCCAGTTTATTGACCGTTGTAGTATCTTTGACCTGCGCAAAAGAAATTGAGAAAGATAAAATTGAGAAAAAAGAATATAAAAATGCCTTGAGATCGAAGCATTTTTGAATCTGTGAAACTTTGCAACTTTGAGAATTTGCAACTTGGTAATTTAAAATAGTTTTCATTCGTAAATAAGTTCACGAATAAAAGGGGGAATTATTCTTTTTGTTAGATTAAAAAATGATTGTTTCCTATGACTAATAACAGTGTTCACTGCATTATTTAGTCATTTTTTCCCTTAGCAACATTACTTGCTCAGGTTCGTTGGGTATAATCTCAGCTCGTTATTTAGAGCACCCCTTTGAGACGGTGCAAATGTAGATCTAAAAAGATTAAAAATCAAAATAGAAATTGGACTTTTTTTGCGACTTATTCTATATTTGGTTTTCTTCTGTTTTGCTTTACCTGAGAGGCACTCTTTTTGTCCTTAATCCGTTTCCTTATAACGCCTTTAGGAACTCTCGTAGCTTTGCGCTCTTTGGGAACCTCTAATCCCTTCGCAATAATTTGCAAAAAGCGCTTAGTAACAAGTTCTTTGTTTTTAAGCTGGCTGCGATCCTCATCACAGTTTAAAAGTAAAACTAAATCTGTAGTTAATCTATTGGAAATATTTTGTTCCAAAAGCATCTTTTCTTCCTCAGACAAAGCAGCGGAATTTCGCAGATCAAATGACAAAACTACTTTTGACGAAACCTTATTTACATTTTGACCGCCAGCACCGCTGCTTCTAACGGCTTTGTATTGGAGTTCTGAAATTATTTTTAAATGATCCATGATTATTTTTTAGATTTCCTTTTACAATTGATGTGCTGATTTGAGTAAATCATTAACGGTTTTAACAGGATTAAAAGTAACTAATGGTACTTGTACAAAAACGGTTAACCAATCAGCCATAGCGCCATTCCATAAACCAGGCAATTCATAGGATTTAATATTTTTGCCCAAAAGACTTTTGTGAACTATAAAGCCAGCATTAGGATCAACATACTTAGTAAGATCAAAACGCTCTTGCTTGTAATTGAGCGTTGAACACACCAAATCTACAGGGTTAAAGTGCGTCGCATTAGCTAAAATTTTAGCTTGTTTTTTGTTATCTAAATCAACTTGAGACGATTCTACAATTTGTAAAGAAGTAACATCATTATCCCCTTTGACCCAGAATGGTCCTCCTCCTGGCTCACCTTCATTTTTTACCATTCCGCATATTCTAATAGGACGATTTAATGCTTTTTTGAGCACTTTTATTTTATTCTCAAAGGTGTACATTTCAAAATCATTAACATGAATATCAACATTTAGACATGAACTTAAAAAAACCTTAATTTCTGAAACCATTGTTTCACTAAGTTCATCTGAATCAATTGCAAGTAAATAAGCAAATACCTTTTGCTGTAGCTCTAACAAAATGCCGGCAAGTGCCTTTTTATACAATGCTATCGTTTCCTTTTTATGGATAATAATATTATCGATGTTTTTGATAAAAATAATATCAACGTCTAATTGGTTTAAATTTTCGATTAAGGCACCATGACCACCTGGACGAAATACTAATTTTCCGTTCACGTCTCTCACTGGTTCATTTTTATCATCAACTGCTACAGTATCTGTACTTGGTTTTTGATACGAATATTCGACCTCTAGTTTTGTATTTAGTTTTGCTTCAACATTTGGCTTCACTTGTTCTACTATTTCCTGAAATTGATCAAGATGCGTTTCTGAAACCGTAAAATGTAAGGTTGATTTGTTTTTCGTAGCAGCATAATAACCGCACTCATAAAGTTGCTCCTCTATTGGAGAGGCTACTGTAGTTTGATAAGCGTGAAAAGGCAGTACTCCTTTTGGTTTGTTAGCAAAATCAAAATAAGCTGGGTCTAGTATTAATTTGATAAAATAATAATTTTTATAATCCCGAGATAAGTCGTCAAAATTAGCATAGATTTCTTTCAGTTTTTTATCTACCGCTCCAAAAAAAGGAAGTTTATCCATCCCAACTATAAAAATCGCTAGGTCTGTATCCTTAGTTCTATTAACATAGGCATTAATAGTTTCTGAACAGGGATCAAATTGATTTAAAAAAGTGTTTAAAAATTTAAACATTCTACTTGCCGCACCAGAGGCTGGGACAAACTTAAGTAAATTTAAATCTGTTTTGTTAGCATCAAAAAAATCAGCTTTTTCTTGAAATTCGGCTTCTTTTAATTTTACAATACCGTTACCAACAGTTGCAGGAGCGATTAATTTTATTTTAGGGACACCACTTTTAAAAATGGCTAACTGCTTTTTAATTGCATTTATGGCTATACCATGATCATACACTTGTACGAAATCTAGCGTGCTAAATCCCATGTCTTTAGCAATAACCAAACTATCGATAATAGAAACAGCCATATTCAACCTACTACTTTTATCTCCTGATAAGGTTATGAAAGGTTTTTTGTTATTTATCAAGCTAGCTTTAAAAACTTCAAAAACTGACTTGCGATTGTCAGGACTATCTCTTAAATCATCTTTCTCCCAAGGAACATCTATATCCGTAAGAAAAAACAAATCATACTGGTGTTTTTTTGCCGCCTTATCTAATAAGGGGTCACAATAATCATAGTATACCTCAGAGAAAACTTTAGTTACCATTAGATTAGTATCACAAAAAAGAAATTGATTAGCTGTTTTTAGCTTTTCATTTTCTAATTTGGTTTGTCCATATGCAATAGGCATCATATCATTGACATCGCAAATGCTTTGGTTGTTATCCCATTTTTGTTGTAAATAATCCCGAGCAAACTCAGGTACCCATTCTGTTTTGTAGTATTCAGCTAGTTGTATTGATAGCGTTGTTTTCCCAGTACTCTCTGGACCAAACATGGCTATTTTTATGATGTCAGCTTTGTGCTGTTTAAGATTTTCTTCCATTCTAAATAAGCTGATATAGCTAATATTGTAAATATTAAATACTGTAAAGACAAAATTCCCAACCCTCTGTACGCGTACAAAGGTGTCACTATCACATCACCGATAATCCACAATGTCCAATTTTCTATTTTTTTGAGTGCCATGTACCACATTCCAGTAAAGAATATACCTGAAGCAATCATGTCTATATAATTCTCGCAATGAATCTCGTAATCAAACAATTTGTAAATCCCAAAAACGACAAAAATAGTTACAATAAACAATACAATTCCTATTATTTTTTCTTTTTTATTAGTTCTTGTAATTGGTAAATTATCTTCCTTTTGAGTTTTTCTAGACCATTTGTACCATCCATAGATACTCATCACACTAAAATACGCATTTATCAACATATCACCTACATAGCCTGCTTTATATAATAAATAAACAGTAATTATAGTTGCAATTAAGCCTGTGGGATATACTAATATATTTTCCTTTTTTGCAAACCATACACTAAGTATACCACAGATAAAGGCAAGAAATTCTAAAATGATTTGTGTCATTGTAGCATTTCTGTAGGCATCGATAAAAAAATCTATCATATTTTTTTCCTTTTTATACTCTTATTTATTTTCAAAAAAACGCATGTTATTTTCAAAAGCGGTTCCTATAACCACCAAATCAGCGCCTGCATCATAAGCATTTTGTATTCCTGTCAAATCTACGATACCACCACCAACAATCAAGGGAATAGCAATGTTTTGAGCAACTAAACTAATCATTTTTAAAGGGACAGGATTTTTTGCACCACTGCCTGCTTCAAGATAAATTAATTTGTTCCCCAACATCTCACCTGCTTGTGCTGTAGCTACCGCATGTTCAATATTATCCCTAGACAATGGTGTCGTTTTACTTACTGTTTGCACCGCTGTCAGGCCACCACTTTCAACCAACATATAACCCGTTGAAATAACTTCTAAATGCGTCTTTTTAATTATTGGAGCCGCATTAACTTGGTGCGCTATTAAATAATCAGGATTACGACCGGAGATCAAAGATAGAAACAAAATAGCATCTGCTTTATCTGAAATCTGAGAAGGGTTACCAGGAAAAAGAACAACTGGGAGTGCAATATTGCTTTTTATAAAAGCAATCAACTCGTCTAAGATATTATTTTTCACAAGGCTTCCACCGATAAAGATATGCGTAGCGGGTGATTGATTGATTTTTAGTGCCAAAACCTCTATCTGCTCCCACACTATTTTGTCTGGATCGAGAAGTATGGCTAATAATTTTTTATTAGCTGCTTTGGCTTGTGCTATTTGATTGTAAATGGATGTCATATTGTAATGTACGGGATCTGCAAGATTAGGTTTTGATTTACCCAAATGAGATAGGATCAAAGCTAATGTTAAAACTGTTTTTCTAATGCAAAAACTAAAGTAAAACCTTCTATTTCTTCAAAATAAATACGAAAATCTTTTACCAAGCCATCAAAATGAAGTGTAGCAGTTGTAGTTTTCGCGATGTTTTCAAAGGTTTTAACGCGAATATGATTTTTAAAACTAATCCCTTTTTCGTTTCTAATTTTAAAAATGGCTTCTTTAGCGCCCCAAATTACAGTTAGTTTTTTAATGTACTCCTCGGGACTATCTGGCTCTAAATATTGGAACTCCTCTTCGACAAATTTATCTGCAATGCGCATAATCTTATTTCGTTGTAATTCCATATCAATACCTACCGTTTCATCACTTATAATTATAGCCGAAAATTCATGAGAGTGCGTTATAGAAATATGATTTTCGCCTTTGATATGCGGTTTCCCAAGTGCGTCATAATGCAAATCCAGATCCGTATGACCGATTTCTTGAAACAAGCGGCGCACACTTAAAAAAGCACGTTGGTGTAATTCAGATTTCATTTTACTCAACCTAGTAAGGTTTGTTGGATTAACTATAACCGAATCAAACAGCTCTTGGTAGGTTTCGGTTATCTTCCAAACTAGGATTTGGGTCGTTTTGTTGAATTGTATTGTTTTGAATAAGGGCATGTGTTGTATTCTATTTTTTAGCCCCGATAGTAGCGGTATCCTTTGTGTTCTTTCTTTAAGAACATAAAGATTAAGCGGATAGCGGGAAACAGCTCATAAAAGACTTTATTTAACTAACGCTCAAAATATTAGGCTATTAAACATTTCATAAATCTTGTGTTATGTGCTATATTTATAAAGTTATTACGTAAATTTGCAAAAAAATTCACCTAAACCCATTGGGCAAACGGACGAACTAATTACAAATATACTATAAATGAGTACATCGACTATGCCTTATGTGGCTTTCAAAGTAAAAGACATTTCTCTAGCGGCTTGGGGAAGAAAAGAAATTGAACTAGCAGAAGCTGAAATGCCAGGTTTAATGGCGCTTCGTGCTGAATATAAAAATGAACAACCACTTAAAGGAGCACGTATTGCTGGATGTTTGCACATGACTATTCAAACAGCGGTTTTAATCGAAACATTGATCGCTCTTGGTGCTGAGGTTACTTGGTCATCATGTAATATTTTCTCAACTCAAGATCAAGCTGCTGCTGCTATAGCTGCTGCTGGAATTCAAGTTTATGCTTGGAAAGGTTTGAACGAAGAGGATTTTGACTGGTGTATCGAGCAAACATTATTCTTTGGTGAAGACAAACAACCGTTGAACATGATCCTTGATGATGGTGGAGATTTAACTAATATGGTTATTGACCGTTACCCAGAATTAATTCCTGGGATCAAAGGATTATCTGAAGAGACTACAACAGGAGTTCACAGACTATACGAAAGAATGAAAGCGGGAACATTGCCAATGCCTGCAATCAACGTTAATGACTCGGTAACTAAATCGAAGTTTGACAACAAATACGGTTGTAAAGAATCGGCAGTTGATGCTGTTCGTCGTGCAACTGACATTATGCTTGCTGGTAAAAGAGTAGTTGTATGTGGATACGGTGACGTAGGAAAAGGAACTGCGGCTTCATTCAGAGGTGCTGGATCTATTGTTACAGTTACAGAAATTGACCCAATTTGTGCTTTACAAGCTGCAATGGACGGTTTTGAAGTTAAAAAATTAGACACTGTTGTAGGAAATGCAGATATTGTAATCACTACGACAGGAAATAAAGATATCGTTCTAGGTTCACACTTTGAGCAAATGAAAGATAAAACTATCGTTTGTAACATTGGACACTTTGATAACGAGATTGCTGTTGCTTGGTTAAATACAAACCACGGAGCATCAAAAGTTGAAATCAAACCACAAGTTGATAAATATACGATCAATGGTAAAGACATCATCCTTTTGGCTGAAGGTCGTTTAGTAAACCTAGGTTGTGCTACAGGTCACCCAAGTTTTGTAATGAGTAACTCATTTACAAACCAAACATTGGCTCAAATCGAATTGTGGAAAAACAGTGCTGCTTACAACAACGAAGTATACATGTTACCTAAGCATTTAGATGAAAAAGTAGCGATGTTACACCTTGCTAAGCTAGGAGTAGAATTAGAGACTTTACGTGACGATCAAGCGGCCTACATAGGTGTTGAAGTTGCAGGTCCATTCAAACCAGAGTACTACAGATACTAGGGAGTCATTGCGAGGAACGAAGCAATCTCACTATAATTTTCAAAACCCTTACTGAAAAGTGAGGGTTTTTTGTTTTTGGGCGAGTCGGGCTATTTGCTCTATCTTTTATTTCGTCCCGATAAAAATCGAGACTACATAAAAGGATGCCGCTGCTATCCCTCATGCTGTTAAGAAGACTTTTATTAATAGAAAGCTTTTTTAAAAACTGTACAAAAGCAATTTAATATTGTAGTTTTACATAAAGAACAATACTAAAAAAAACATTTTGACTCCCATTAAGACTTACTTAGTTATAATTTTTATAATTATTTTTCAAAGCTTAGCTGCACAAAATAGTGACAGAAGCGCATACCAAACTCAATTGTTTAAATTAGCGCTAAAAACGAGTGAGAGTGGTGATTATTTAGAAGCAATAAGAACTTTTGCAATTAGCAACAATATCAATCCAAAAGCAGAAGTTGCAACACTTGCATTAAAAAAAGCAGATTCATTAAAATTTATTTTACGGCAAAACAAAATTAACGAACTAATAGGAAAATGGAAATGGATCCCCAAAGCAGGCAATTGGGCGATTCGAGAAGATAATTTAGTTGGCAAAATGATTCATATTGCTGTAGAACAAATTCAGTTTTTTGAATTATATAAGAATACCAAAGAATGGAAACTAGTACAAACCGACAAGATCCAATTTTCAGAAAATCCAGAATCGTATTCATTTACTGAATTTTTAAATTCCAATAATGAAATTTGGGATTATAAAATTGATTCGACTACCGGAGAATTAATAACATATTACGTAGGCGAAAAAATAGACGATAATTATACTGAACTAGTATGCGGTAATAAAGAACTATTTTATTTCAAATTACAATAGTTAAAAACCTCATGACTAGCACAAAAAACAATCAAATCACTACATCTATGTCTATTGCATATTTATACCCTTAGTTTCCAGCCTTCAAAAGGATAGAAACGCTTTAGTATTAAAATTTTAAACCAAGTCATCTACCTGCTTTGTATGTATAGTGAAGTAATACGTTTAAGCTAGAAACAAAAAAACCCAATCTTTACAGATTGGGTTTTTTAATAAATTGAGAAAATCAATTAAGCTTCAACTTCGAATGGAAGGATTGAAACGTATGATTTATTATCTCTTTTCTTTTGGAACTTAACAACTCCATCTACTCTTGCGTGTAGGGTGTGATCTTTACTAATGTAAACATTTTCACCTGGATTGTGTTTTGAACCTCTTTGTCTTACGATGATGTTCCCAGCAATAGCAGCTTGTCCACCAAAAATCTTAACGCCTAAACGTTTTGATTCTGATTCTCTACCATTCTTCGAACTACCGACACCTTTCTTGTGAGCCATGACGTATTAGTTTAAATATTGTTAATAATTAATTAAACAGCTTTACCACCGTTTAATTCATCTTGTAATTTTTTCAATTCATCCATTTTACCATCTGCAGCTAATTGTGCTTGTTGAGCCCAAGTAGTTGGATCTAAATGAGATAATTTTGATGTTGATGCCTCTAAAATTTCTTTTACAGCGTCAGCACTTGTTTTAGCTAATTTTGCGAATGTATCAATCCCAGCAGCAACTAATGCCTCTGCAGCTTTTGGTCCAACTCCTTCAATTAACTTTAAATCATCTCCTTTTTTTGATGCTTTTGGAGCTTTAGCCTCAGCTACTTTTTCTGCCTTTGGAGCAGCTTTTTTAGTACCTGATGCAGAAATACCTTCAATCAAAATTTGAGTAAGATATTGTCTGTGACCATTTCTCTTTTTGTATCCTTTTCTTCTTTTCTTTTTGAAAACGATAACTTTATCACCTTTTAAGTGTTGTAACACTTTAGCTTCTACTGAAGCACCTTCTATAGCTGGGGCGCCTAAAGTTATGCTACCATTGTCATCTAATAAAAGAACTTTGTCAAAAGAAACTTTTGAACCTTCTTCATTAGATAGACGGTGAACATAAACCTTTAAGTCTTTGCTTACTTTAAATTGTTGCCCTGCTATCTCTACGATTGCATACATACCAAATTGATTTATTGATTTTTAAGGTTGCAAATATACAATTAAAAAATTAGTATGCAATTAGTTCCTTCAAAAAAATATACCGAAATTATTAAAGCTTGATTCTCATGGCTTTTTGCTTTTTCCTAGAGTTTTAAACGAAATCAATAAACTAGCTAACTTATTTAATCTATCTTATATTTCTGATAAAAAAATTGTTTTTTATTGTAACATTCCCCCAAATAATGCGTCTAACTTATAAAACAAATTCACTAACCAATATGAAAAAATCAATAATGGCTTTAAGCGCCGCACTTTTAATCGGAGGAGCCGCATCTGCTCAAAAAGTAGTTTTTGAGGAATACACTATGGACAACGGTCTACACGTTGTTCTACAAAATGACCCTTCGGCTCCTGTTGTAATTACATCAGTAATGTACCACGTAGGTTCAAAAAATGAAAATCCAGAAAGAACTGGTTTCGCTCACTTTTTTGAACATTTGTTGTTTGAAGGTACTGAAAACATTAAAAGAGGAGAATGGTTTAAAATAGTTACAGGAAATGGCGGTACAAACAACGCCAATACTAGTGATGACCGTACGTACTATTACGAAGTTTTCCCTTCTAACAATCTTGAATTAGGATTATGGATGGAAGCAGAGCGTATGTTACACCCTATAATTAATCAAATAGGTGTAGATACACAAAACGAAGTGGTAAAAGAAGAGAAAAGATTGCGCTACGACAACTCACCTTACGGGCAACTTATTCCTGAGGTAAAGAAAAACATCTTTAAAAACCACCCGTACCGTTGGACAACTATCGGATCTATGGATCATTTAGACGCAGCTACTTTAGAGGAATTCCAAGCGTTCAACAAGAAATTCTATATGCCTAATAACGCAGTTCTTGTTGTGGCTGGTGATTTCAAAACTGACGAAGCAAAACAATGGATTGAAAAATACTTTGGTAATATCAAAAAAGGACCAGCAATCGAAAGACCTGCTTTTCCGGAAGAGCCAATAACTAAAACTATCAAAGCTACCTTTGAAGATCCTAATATTCAAATTCCGATGATCGTTGCGGCCTACAGAACAGCATCTATGAAAGATCGCGACGCAAGAGTTTTAGACTTTATCTCTACCATATTAAGTGATGGTAAGAGTTCTAGATTGTACAAAAAAATCGTTGACGACAAAAAAATGGCTTTACAAATTGGAGCATTTAATAATAGTCAAGAAGATTATGGTACCTATATATTGTATGGATTACCACAAGCACCTTTTACATCTGAGAATATCTTAACTGAGATCGATGCTGAAATTGTAAAACTTCAAACAGAATTAATCTCTGATAAAGAGTTACAGAAGTTGCAAAACAAATACGAAAATCAATATGTAAACAGTAATGCAAGTATTGAAGGTATCGCGAGTAATCTAGCCACTTTTTACATGCTATACAAAGACATCAACTTGATCAATACAGAGATTGATATCTACCGTAGCATCACACCAGAAGAGATTAGAACTGTTGCAAAAAAATACCTAAATCCTAACCAACGTTTAGTATTGGATTATTTGCCAAAAACAGAAAAAGCAACAAAATAAAATCGAAAGATCATGAAAAAAACAATATATATATTATCCAGTCTATTATTGACTATCGTTATGCAAGGACAAGTAATTCCGCAACCACAATCAACATCAGTACCTTCTATCAAAATTGGTAAGTCTACTAATTTTGAATTAAAAAACGGACTTAAAGTAATGGTTGTTGAAAACCATAAATTACCAAGAGTATCGTACAGCCTTAGCTTAGACAATATGCCTTACGCTGAGGGAGACATCAAAGGTGTTGCTGACATTACTAGTCAACTTATAGGAAGCGGAACTGCAAAAACATCTAAAAGTGCTTTTAACGAAGAAGTTGACTTTTTAGGTGCTAATATCTATTTTAGCTCTAACGGAGCCGCAGCTAGCGGACTATCTAAATATTCAGATAAAATACTAGCTTTAATGGCAGATGGTGCACTGAACACTATTTTTACCCAAGAAGAGTTCGATAAAACAAAAGCAAAACTTATCGAAGGAATAAAATCACAAGAAAAGAGCGTTCCTGCAGTTGCCGGAAGAGTCGTTAATGCTTTATCTTTTGGTAAAAATCATCCATCAGGAGAATACCTCACTGCAGAAAGTGTTTCTAAGGTAACCTTGCAGGATGCAGTTAAAAATTACAAGACAAACTTTGTACCTGGCAATGCTTACCTAGTAATTGTTGGTGACGTAAAAACTAATGATGTAAAAAAACTGGTAACCAAACTTTTTGGTTCATGGGAAAAAGCATCAGCACCAACGCCTACTTATCAAGATCCTAAAAACGTAACGCAAACGCAAATTAACTTTGTTGATATGCCTAACGCTGTGCAATCAGAAATTGCTCTTGTAAATACGGTTAATTTAAAAATCACTGATAAGCAATATTTTGCTACGATATTAGCAAACCAAATTCTTGGTGGTGGTGGTGAAGGTAGATTGTTTTTGAACTTACGTGAAAAACACGGATGGACATATGGATCTTACTCAGACATTGGATTTGGTAAATATGTGCAAAAATTTAGTTCTACGGCTTCAGTTAGAAATGCAGTTACAGATAGTTCAGTTGTTGAAATACTGAACGAATTAAAAAGAATGAGAACAGAGTTAGTTTCGACTGAAGATCTAAAAAATGCAAAAGCAAAATACATCGGAAACTTTGTAATGCAGGTTCAAAAACCAACGACAATCGCTCGTTATGCTTTAAACACGCAAACACAAGACCTACCAGCTGATTTCTACGAAAACTACATTAAAAATATCAATGCAGTAACTGTAGAAGATATCAAGGAAGTAGCTAATCGTTTTTTCTTAGCTGATAATACACGAATTGTTATCGCAGGTAAGGGATCAGAAGTGGCTGCTAGCTTAGAAAAACTGAAAATTCCAATGTACTATTTTGATACCTACGGAAACCCGGTAGAAAAACCAGTTTTCAAGAAAGAGGTAGCAGCAGGTGTAACTGCCAAAACAGTTATTGACAACTACATCACAGCAATAGGTGGCTTAAAAGCGGTACAAGCAGTTAAAACTATCTCAATGGTAGGACAAACAGTTATCCCACAAGCTCCATCTCCATTAACCTATACATCTAAAGTAGATACGAAAGGAAAATTGAACATAGAACTTGCTATGGGTCCAATGAGTATAATGAAACAAGTACTTAACCAAACAGGAGGCTATATAGTTCAACAAGGACAACGCATGGATCTTACTGGAGAGCCATTAGCTGAAATGAAGAAGAGTACTATTTTATTTGAAGAAACTACTTTAGCTAGTAAACCTGGAGTAACTCTTGACGGAATAGAGACTATCAATGGTAAGGAGGCTTATGTTATCAAAAATGATAAAACAACCCTATACTATGAAGTAGCTACGGGTTTGAAAATTGCTGAATCTAAAACTATGGAACAAGCAGGTAAATCAGTTACACAAACGACAACACTAGGAGATTACAGAGCTGTTAAAGGTGTAAAAGTACCTTATAACATGATTCAAAATGTAGGTTTTGAATTAGACATCAAAATCTCTGAAGTAAAAATTAATGAAGGAGTAACAGACGCTGACTTTAAATAGTCTTCGATCTAACCAATAAAAAATGGCTGTCAGTTCAATCACTGACAGCCATTTTTATTTATGTAATAACCCAATATATCCTTGAGCATCTATTTTTTTGCAGACAAATACACACCCACCAAAATAATCAAAGCTCCAAAGAACTGAACCGATGTCAGCATTTCGCTATCTAATAATCCCCAAAAAAAGGCCACCACTGGAATTAAATAAGTAACTGAAGTCGCGAAAACAGGAGAGGAAATTTGAATTAATTTAAAGAATAATATATTTGCTATACCAGTCCCAACCACACCCAAAATCATGATAAACAAAATAGATTCTTGTGCTTGTTGCGCCTCAATAACATCGGCAAAACCAGTAGAGAACAAAATTACTAATGATGGAAATAACAAAAACAAAAAGTTACCAGTAGAAATACTCAAGGGAGATAAGTCGTGCAGATACCGCTTTATTAAGTTCACGTTAATTGCATAGCAAATCGCAGCTATGATAACTAGTATTGCGTAGTAATAATTTTGATTAGGATGGTTCATAGCTCCGTTAAAAACCAATAGTAAGCTACCACAAAGACCAATTAAAACTCCCCACATTTGCCTGCGCTGAAATTGTACTCCAAAAAAAACAGCTCCTAAAACTAAGGTATTTAAAGGAGTTAGGGAATTTAAAATAGCCGTCACTGAACTATCTAATTCCGTCTCAGCAATAGCAAAAAGAAAGGCAGGAACAAAAGTACCAAAAATAGAGGTCAAGGCGATAAATTTCCATTTGTTCTTTGGAATTCTCGATAAACTCTTAAAGCCGATTAAAAGCAAAAAGAAAGCAGCAAATACAATACGCAGCGAACCCACCTGAAGAGCTGTTAATCCTATTAACCCTTTTTTGATTAAAATAAAAGAGCTTCCCCATATTAAAGAAAGTACTAATAAATAACCCCATTTTAATTGTTTGGATTCCATTAATTCATTTTTTTGTCAAAATTGAATCATTTTTATGGAATATGTTTCATTTTTTTAAGAAAAGTTAAAGCAGTATTACTTCCATTTTAAAGTTTCTAGCAAACGCTGCATGTCATTTTTAATGTAACTAGCTGCAGGCATAATTGAATCAAAGTTGGGCTTTGCATAGAAGTAAACAGTCCCTTGAACAAAATGTTTGGTACTATCAGTAGCATAAAATTGAGAGTTAGTAGCCGCATTACCATTTACTTGATAAAACATTCCGTATACCTTTTTATCTGGATTTAAGTATGGTTGTTCTAGAATATCATCTGCCTTAATAACATGTTTGTACGTCAACGTTTGGGCATCCTTTAACAACGCATTGATGTCATTATTTACCGACTGATAATTCAAGTAAATCGTAGCCTTCATTTTAGGATACGTTATAGTGAAACCACAATTCTTTTCTGCTTTAATAATAGCATCTGCGTTCATCTCAAAAGTAAACGGACAGTTATTCTCAAAATCAGCATATTTAGCTATAGGATAATCTAGCCTAAGATAACTAGCTGGTTTAGGAAGCACATCATCTTTGCAGCTGCTTGCAGACAATAAACCTACAAAGCCTACAATTACAATTAATAGGCGTTTATTGCTTTTTTTAAAATTAAACATCAAGAGTAACTTTTATTTGTTTGATTCGCTTTTTATCGACTACCTCGACGGTAAATAAACAATTAGCAAAACTTATTTTTTGTCCCTTAGCAGGAAAATTTCCCGAAATCTCTAGAATAAATCCGGCTAACGTTTCGGCTTCTCCCTTTCTTTCTTCAAATACATCTTCATCAACATCAACCACTCTGTAAAAATCCCTTAGATTGACTTTCCCTTCAAACAAGAAATTTTTATCATCGATTTGAGAAAAATTAATATCCTCATCATCAAATTCATCACTAATATCACCTACTATTTCCTCGATAACATCCTCAAGAGAGACTAATCCTGAGGTACCTCCGTATTCATCTACAACAACTGCTAGGTGGCTTTTCATGCCTTGAAAATCCTTCAACAAATTATCTAATTTTTTATTCTCGGGTACAAAAAAGGGCTCTCTTATTAAAGTGACCCAATCAAAATCATCCTTATTAAGGTGAGGCAATAAATCTTTGACAAAAAGAATACCTTCAATTTGATCTATATTATCACGATAGACTGGAATTCTTGAATATCCTTTTTCTATAATCTTAATATAAATCTCTGCAAAAGTCTCCGTTATTTCTAGTCCAAAAACATCAATTCTAGGACTCATCACCTGCTTAGTATCTGTGTTTCCAAAAGAAACAATTCCTTCTAGTATTTTTTGTTCTTCACTTGACGTATCATCGGATGATGTTAATTCTAAGGCTTGAGAAAGCTGATCTACAGAGAAATTTGTTTTTTGCTTCCCTAATTTATTGTGTAAATAGACTGTAGAATTTCGCATCGGAATACTAATTGGAGACAAAACACTATCTAAAATAGAAATAGGCAAAGCAACAAAACTTGCAAATTTCAGATTATTTCTACTAGCATATACCTTAGGTAAAACTTCTCCAAAAAGTAACAATAAAAAAGTAACTACAATAACTTCTAAAATAAATTTTAAAACAGGTGATGTAATTGCCGCAAAAAGACCGCCTCCAATAAAAGAAAACAAGATTACAACGCCAATATTGATGAAATTATTTGCAACTAATAAAGTAGCCAGAAGTTTTTTAGGCTTACTCAAAAGACCAGAGAGAATCTTCCCTGTAGTTGCATTTGTTTGCATAGATTCATCAAGATCCTTTTGCGAAAGCGAAAACAAGGCTACCTCCGCACCAGATACTACTGCTGAGCAAAAAAGCAATAGCATTATTCCGGCAATACCAAACACTAGATCAAGGTCTATAGTGTATGCAAAATTTAAACTGGGCTCTGGGTCCAAATTAAAAAAGATTAGTTAAACAATCAAAACGGCAAATCATTGATTGGCAAGCCATTATTTTGTGGGTCAAAGTTAGTGTTTTTTGGCGATTCAGGACTTAGAATTTGCTTGTTGTTTTCATTGCCTTTTTTGGTCGACAAAAACGTAAACTCGGTTACCTGAATTTCTGATGTATGCTTTACCGTACCGTCCTCGGTTTGCCACTGACGCGACCTGATACGACCTTCTACATAAATCTTATCTCCTTTACTTAAATACTTCTCACACATCTCGGCAGCCTTATTGCGTACTACTAAGTTGTGCCACTCTGTAGAAGTGATTTTTTCATTCGTTGTTTTATTGACATACACTTCATTTGTGGCCAACTGAAAACGACCAATGCAATTTCCTGCATCAAAATAATGCATTTTAACTTCGTCACCTAAGTGACCTATAAGCATAACTTTATTTAAGGTTCCGTTCATTACATATTGTGGTATTTATTCAAAGATACATTTTTTTTAAAATGACTTCTACTGCTTTTCAATAAAATTATGAATCACAATAGGAAATGGAAATGTTTTGATTTGAGACATACTTACACCCTGCTCAAGCGCTGTACCTAGATTCACTTTCCAGAACTTAATATACAAATGCTGATGCGATAACTTATGAATGATACTTACAGCATTACACGCTTCAATACTCAACACATCTGCAACCGCAAAAAAGTCAGTTATAATTTTGGTCGAAATAAAATCAAATTCCTCCTCTTTCTCAGTTTCTATCAAGGGAAACTCATATAAGTTGTGCCAAATACCCTTGTCTGTTCTTTTTTGAATAATTGTTCTATCATCTGCATCAGCGACTACAATATAATTAAAGTAGCGGTTGCGCACTTTTACCTTTTTAGACTTTACCGGTAACTGATCTACTTTATTTTTTTGCAAGGCAGCACAACTAGTATTAAAAACACATATAGCACAGTCTGGACTTTTAGGAACACATTGCAGCGCCCCAAACTCCATAATAGCTTGATTGAATGTTGCAGGATTGTCCTCTGGCATCAATTCATGAGCCAGTGCTGCAAATTCTTTTTTGGCAGAAGCCATAGCAATATCGGTCTCAACATCAAAATAACGCGATAGCACTCTAAACACATTCCCATCTACCACCGGAACTACTTCATTATAGGAGAAAGATGCAATTGCAGCGGCAGTGTATTCACCTACCCCTTTTAGATTAAGTAACTCTTTATAACTTTTAGGAAATACTCCGTTCAGGTCAAAAGCTATATGTTGTGCCGTTTTATGTAGGTTACGTGCCCTTGAATAATACCCCAAACCTTGCCATAATTTCAAGACTTGTTCCTCATCGGCTTTAGCCAAATCAAAAACAGTAGGAAAAGCGCTTGTAAAAGATAAAAAATAAGGCGTACCTTGCGCTACTCTCGTCTGTTGTAACATGATTTCTGAGAGCCAAATTGGGTAAGGATCAGTAGTATTGCGCCACGGTAAATCGCGCTTATTTTGTAAATACCACTGAATAAGAACATTAGAAAATTTCACAGTTAATTATTTGTTTGCAAAAGTAAAAGTTTATGTGATTAAAATTTAATGAATTAGCTTGAATAATTGTTTTTTAAATTCCTATATTTGCAAACTCAAAAAAATTATTACAATATAATAAATAAGGAAGAAAATGACGAAAGCAGATATCGTAGCAAAAATTTCAGAAAAATTAGGTCTTGAAAAGGGTGATGTTCAAGCAACAGTAGAGACTTTTATGAATGAAGTTAAAAATTCATTAGAGACTGGAGACAATGTATATTTAAGAGGTTTTGGAAGTTTCATCGTGAAAACAAGAGCTGAAAAAACAGGTAGAAATATTTCTAAAAATACAACTATCAAAATTCCTGCTCACAACATTCCTGCTTTCAAACCTGCAAAAGTTTTTGTAGAAGGAGTAAAAACAAATAACGAAGCAAAATAATATTATTAATCATAAAATCTAAACGATTATGCCAAGTGGTAAAAAAAGAAAGAGACATAAGGTAGCTACGCACAAAAGAAAAAAAAGAGCGAGAGCTAACCGTCACAAAAAGAAAAAGTAGTTTTTAACTACTTTTTTCTTTTTAAACGTAAACGTTCATTGAAATTGAAAATTAGCATACAGTCCACATACATTAGTTATCATCATTTTGATAACTATTTATTGCAAACAGCCAGCTAGTTTTCTCCGGGTACAATACCTGTTAAATTATTGTTTAATCCATCCTTACAGCCAGTTAGGAGTTAGGAGTTATTAGTTAGAAGTTGCAAGACTTTTGACCTTCGACTTTCAACTTTCGACTTAAAGTCAGGATAAAAATTTACAAATGAATAAAGAATTAATCATTAGATCTAGTTCTGATTTCGTAGATTTTGCCTTATTAAAAGATGGAAAACTAATTGAATTACACAAGGAAGAAGAAAAAAGCAATTTTCAAGTAGGTGATATTTTTATCGCTAAAATACGAAAACCAGTTGCTGGACTTAATGCTGCTTTTGTAAATGTAGGCTTCGAAAAAGATGCCTTTTTACATTATCACGATCTAGGTCCTAATTTAACTTCCCAGTTGAAATTCATAAAACTTGTAAGCGCAGGTAAAATAAAAGATTTCTCCCTAAAAAACTTTCAGTTTGAAAAAGAGATAGACAAAGATGGAACCATTACTGAGGTAATAAACGCCAATCAATCTATCTTAGTGCAAGTAGTAAAAGAACCAATATCAACCAAAGGGCCAAGAATTAGCGCTGAGCTTTCTCTAGCAGGTAGGTTTATTGTTTTAGTTCCTTTCTCTGACCGAGTTTCTATTTCTCAAAAAATAGAGGATCGTAAAGAAAAAGACCGACTTAAAAAACTTGTACAATCCATCAAACCAAAAGGATTTGGTGTTATTGTTCGTACAGTAGCCGAAGGCAAAAATACAGCCGAATTAGAAAAAGATTTGCAGAACCTGCTTAGCAGATGGACTGCAATGTGTAAAAAATTACCAACTGCTCATCATCCGTCAAAAATTTTAGGAGAACTCAACAGAGCTTCTTCTATTTTAAGAGACGTATTTAATGATACTTTTACGAGTATTCAAATCGATGATGAAGAGTTGTACAACCAAACAAAGGATTACCTGCAAGAAATTGCACCATCCAAACAATCAATTGTTAAGTTTTATCAATCAAACGATACACCTATTTTTGAGAAGTACAACATAGAGAGACAAATCAAAACTTCTTTTGGAAAAACAGTGTCCATGAGTAAAGGGGCTTATCTTATTATCGAACATACTGAAGCTTTGCACGTCATAGACGTAAACAGCGGAAACCGTTCTAATAAAGCCACTAACCAAGAGGATACAGCCATGGAAGTAAATATGATTGCCGCTGCCGAAATCGCTAGACAATTGCGTCTACGAGATATGGGCGGAATAATTGTAGTTGATTTTATCGACCTGTCGAATCCCGAAAATCGTAAAGTCTTGTATGAATTCCTTCGGGAAGAAATGAGTGACGATAAGGCAAAACACAAAATCTTACCTCCTAGCAAATTTGGATTAGTCCAAATCACGCGACAAAGAGTAAGACCAGAAAGAAATATTAAAACCAGAGAAGAAGATCCAAACGATGTAAATGGCGAAATTGAAGCGCCAATACTTATTATCGACAAAATCATATCTGATCTAGAAAGAGTATTAAAAAATCACAAAAAAGTGGTACTTAATGTACATCCTTTTGTGGCCGCATACCTTACCAAAGGTTTTCCATCATTACGTTCAAAATGGTTTCTTGAACATAAAAAATGGGTGAAAATTATACCTCGTGATGCTTACACGTATTTAGAATATCATTTCTTTGACAAACAAGGGAATGCTATAAAGGACTAAACATAAAACCGCTTTTCGCAAGATTAGCGGTTTTTTTGTGTTTTGTCGTTACATTTTGAGTTCCTTTTTTAGGAGCTATTTCCAGCTATCCGCTACAATCTTTAATCCCTAAAGATCGGGATTAAAGGATTTTCACTGCTATCTGGGCTAAAAAAAAGAGCTTTGAATTCACATCACAACTTTATTAAATCATCTCCTACCCTTTAGAAATAAAAAGAACCGCTAATAAAAACTACTATTATAATTGTTTAATTAAATACTTTGCAAACGTACTAATCTACGTTTTCTTCGTAAAAACAATACCGTTATTAAAGCTCCAGTCATCGCCATCGCCACACCTACTAAATTAGGGCTAGCATAGTTCAATCCGGCTACTAATGGTAATCCTCCTAAGAACGCACCCAGAGCATTACCAACATTAAACGCTGCCTGAATAGATGCCGATGCAATCATCTCGGAGCCAACAGCCGTTTTAATCATCAAGATCTGTATAGGTGATCCTATTGAAAACGAAATACAGCCTGTTGTAAACACTAAAATTAAACTTGCATATTGATTTGAAGAAAACAAATAAACCAACACTAAATCAACTGAAAGTAGTAGTAAAATAGATATGATGGTTATTTCAGGCGAAAATCGATCGGTTAACTTCCCTCCTATTAAATTACCAATCACCATTCCTAATCCCGCCAGAACCAAAATATAAGAAACATCAGAAGGGGAGAACTTAGAAATATTGGTTAGCAACGGAGCAATATAACTTATCCAGCAAAACAAACCTCCTGTACCTATCGCTGTAATCAAAATCACCAACCAAGCATCTGGTTTTTTAAATACCTGCAACTGACTTTTTACTGTTTCTTTAGCTCTAGCCTCTAAATTTGGCATCCAAAAATAAAGAGCCGCTATCGTTAATAGTCCTATAAAAGCAATGATAATAAACGTATAACGCCAAGCAAAATGATGCCCTATATAAGTTCCAATGGGTACTCCAGCCAGATTTGCTACTGTTAAACCTGAAAACATTATGGATATAGCTTGCGCTTCTTTTCCTTTATCTGCTAGACGTGTTGCCACTACAGCACCCACACCAAAAAAAGCTCCATGAGGTAATCCTGAAAGCAAACGAGAGAGCAACAAGAAATTATAAGAGGGCGCAATAATAGACAAGGAGTTAAAAATAGTTAGCATTACTGCTAATAGCAACAAAATCTTTTTGGGAGGAGCATTACGAGCAATCATCACAATCAAAGGCGCTCCTATCACAACACCTAATGCATAAGCTGATATTAAATACCCAGCCACCGGAATCGAAACTTTTAAATCTGATGCGATATCTGGCAAAAGCCCCATCATTACAAACTCGGTTATTCCTATTGTCAAACCGCCCAACAGGAGCGATAGTAAACTTTTTTTCATTTAAATATTTTAATCATTTGCATGTAAAGCCTATGCTATAAAATGGCAATCTAAGGCTTTATTCTATTTTGCAAATTTATAAATAAACAAAACTATAAACAGTGCATAACCCTACTTAAATCAGAATAAATACCATCCAAATTATTCTCGAACAATCTCTATTTTCCTTCTAATTTCGTTACCATCCTCATCGGTAACGGTGATATAATGAAAACCAGAAACCGGTTCGATAGGCATTTCGTGAAAGGTTTTCGTAACCCCTTTATACACATTATCAACATACCAAAATAGTCTTGTATCTCTTTGTGAATGTGCTACTTTTAAAATCACAGGTTGCACCTTGCTATTAAAGTCTTTGGTTAAATATATTTTACTATTGGCCTTAGGATAGATAAAATCCATTGAACCTGTTTGATTTGCACCACAATCCGCTCTAAAAGGAGGCAATGTTTGATAGGCAATATGATGACTTTTATAATACCACTCCATAACCGGAGGCAGGACAAACCAGTTTTTTACAACTATGTTCTCAACGCTCTCACAATTACTGTTCACCCTAAATTGACCTGTTTTGTCTACGTGAATCGTTTTATGATACGGGCAAATCGCCGTGGAACTTCCTTTTAAAGAAACCAACTGACTTATCTTGGGACAGTTTTCTTGCGCCAAATAACCGCTAAGAGAACACACCTCAACTTCTTTCAAATCTTTATAGGGAGTCGAAAACCATTTTTTTCTGGGCAACAAATTAAACACATCAAATAAAATAGGCGCGGCGCTAGTAACTCCGGTCAAAGTTGGTCGTCCCTCTCCAGTAGCATTTCCGACCCACACTCCTACTACATATTTAGAGTTGGTTCCTATTGCCCAAGCATCTCTATTACCAAAGCTTGTTCCTGTTTTCCAAGCAATTTTTAAAGCGCTATCATAAAACTCCCAAGCTTCATCGCCTTCAGGACGCCCAACTTGTTCCATGGCATTATAAGTAAGCCAAATAGAACCTGCTCCTAATATTGTTTTTTGATCACTTTGATCTCCAAAATCTACTTTGTAATCCTGATGAATATTTAACTCAGCAAACTCATTGGTTCGATACTTCCCATCATTTCTATTAAAATAATCAACTGTTGAAGACATCCCAGCATACGTTCGACACAAATCCCACAAATTACTTTCGGCACCTCCTAAAATTAATGACAACCCATAATGATCTGGAGGCTGAGAAATGTCTCTAAGTTTAAATTTTTGTAATTCTTCGTAAAATTTATTCACTCCAAAATCTTGCAACATCAAAACGGCAGGAATATTCAAAGACCGAGATAACGCCCGATGAGCAGGAACTGCACCATCAAAAGTGAGATTATAATTTTGAGGCGCATATCCTGATATTTGCGTGGGAATATCCGGAACAAGAGTATTAGGTAACAACTCTCCATCATCCATCATTGCAGCATACAGTAAAGGTTTTAAAATACTACCCGTGCTTCTAGGAGCATCAATAATATCGACATCTTTTTGATGGTTGCTATCCGTGGGTGCATTCCCCACGTAGCTAATCACATTTCGATTCGAAATATCAATTACAATTATCGCCAAGTTATTGACCTCATTTTGTTTGTATTGGTTGTGGTAGTATTTTGCAATTTGGTTGACCCTGTTTTGCAATTCTAATTCAATAGTTGTTCTTACACGTTCGCCTTCTTGCGTTTTCACAACCTTTTGTAAAAGATGCGGCGCAATTTGCGGAAGATCATACGGTTTTTGAGGCAATGGCTCGGCTATTGACAATTCGTAAGTCTGACTATCAATAACGCCTTCCGTTTGTAATTTCAGTAGCAGTCGGTCTCTTTTTAAACGTAATTTTTGTTGGTTTTTACCAGGATAAATTAAGCTAGGAGCATTAGGCAAGACTGCTAATGTGGCACTTTGAGCCCATGATAATTGATGCGATTGCACACCAAAATAACGCCAAGAAGCCATTTCTAGACCAACGACGTTTCCTCCAAAAGGAGCGTGCGCTGCATATAGATTTAGTATTTCGTCTTTAGAATAGCCCAACTCCAATCGAGTAGAAAGCAGCACTTCAATTCCTTTTTCAAAATAAGTTCTACCTTTTCCCTTTCTAGATAATCGAATCACTTGTTGGGTTAGTGTACTGCCTCCTCGAACTACTTTTCCTGCTGCTCTATTTTGCTTGATCGCATTAAACATTGCAATGGGATTAAATCCTGGATGCTGATAAAAATATTCGTCTTCAAAATATATAATGCACTTTCTGAATTTTTCAGGAACGCTATCTTGTTCCGGAAAACGCCATTGTCCATCTTTAGCTATTTTAGCACCAAGCAAAATACCTTCTCTACTTTCAATAACCGTTGAGTAAGGTTCTTCAAACAAAGTGCTAGGCAATGAAAAAAAATAAACCACCAATAGTACAAAAACTATTGATGATTTAATTCTATTGTTTTTAATCCAATTTATAATGCGCTGCATGAACGCAATTAATTTATTCTTCAATACATTCTATTTAAAAGTACCCAACAGTCTTTAAAACTATTGGGTTACGTTATAATTATTTCACTACCTCAACCCACTGCCCTTTTGTTCTTGCTAGAAATGTATTATCATACATTGCCTCACTTTGCAAGCCAGGTAAATAGTAAGTCCCCAGATAGGAAGCATTCAATAGCACTCTAAATGTTTTACTTTCATTGGCTTTAAGTCCAAAATAAAAGTTAGTTCGATCATCACGTATATCAGTATAGTCCGCAACATTGTTAACCGCATCACCATAATCTGTGAATCGAGTGTTTACAATCTCGAAACCAGAAGGTAAAATTTGCGACAATGCTACATTATCCACACGTTCGTTTTTTAAATTTCGAATGTTTATTTCTGCAATAAACTCTGTTCCTTGATTAATTTTACTCACATCAATAACAACACCTTTTCTATTTTTAAAACGTATTGATGCTGATAAATTATTCTGTAAAACTTGTTCCTCACCAATAGGTAAAATACCACTATTTAAAACTCTAACATAAATTGTGTTGTCCTTTGTATTCGTTAAAGTCATTGTGTTATTACCTGTTCTAACAGTCAAAGAGCGATTTGCAATAGACTTCGCTGTTTTAATAGTCTGGGCTCTTCCGTCTTTTCTAAACTGCACTGCAATTCCCTTAGTTCCGTTATTTTGAGCAAACTTAGACATCGCAAGCAAACAATAAGCAGTAGTTTGTGTGCTCATCCATTGATCGCTTGCCATTTTCTTAGCTAATTTATTTGCTACACCAAATGCCTTTGCCTTTAAGCCCAGTGATAATAAAGTTTCTAAAGTCATCGCCTGGTTTCTCTCACTTGATCCGTAATAATAGTAGCGACCATAGCTTGTACTTTCTTCGTCTATAGTCGTTTTCAGTAATAAGGAAACACCCGCCGATTTTTGACCTACTAAAGCATAAGCCGCAGCCAAACGAAGTTTGCTTTCGTTAGAAATATTCGCTGTCTCTCTCAATCGATTCATTGAAGACAAATCTGGAGCGCCTGCCAACGCCAAGGTATACAAGCGGTAGGCTTGCGCCAAATCATTGCCATACTGCGGTGAAAAGCGCCATTGTTTCGCTTCTCTTTGTTGGTACGAAATCCACTTTGATTTAAAGTTAATAGGTAGGACATATCCTTTTTTCTCAGCCTCAATTAAAAAATGTCCCGCATAAGAAGTTCCCCAATCATCAGCAACAACATTGCCTGGCCAGTAAGGCAATCCTCCATTTGCCAACTGAAAGCCACCTAATCGCGTAATTCCAGCCGTTACATTTTTTTGAATCGACTGCTGACGACCCGCATCAACGTCAACCACATCATTTAAATACAGTTGAGGAAATATAGACGACGTCGTTTGCTCTACACAACCATGCGGATATCCTACTAAGTATTGCAATCTTCGACTAAAATCGATCGTAGGCATAGAAGAAACTTCCAATTTTGCCTTATTACTTCCTGCTACACCAAAGGTTTTCCAAGAAATTGTTTTAGAACTATTTGGCTCTAAAACGACATCTTTATAAGTATTGGTTATCGGGTTAGGGTTTGTCATGTCAATCTCAACATCATAAGACGCTCTTTCATTTCCAGAAACTGCTGTAATTGTTACTTTTCCAATACCTGTGCTTTGCCCTACTTCTAAATTGAAATAAGTCATTTTTTCGTCTGGATTTGCAAAATTTAATGTCTGCGTTCTTGTTCCAATAACTCTTAGTCCATTATTTGTTTTTATTTCGACCTTTACATTTTTAACATTTTTCTCCATTGCAAAAACTGTAACAGGAATAGTTACTTTTTCAGACGGAGAAATTTTTCTTGGTAAAGAAGCCAAAACCATCAACGGACTGCGAACAGGAGTCGATTTCTCGACACTTCCATAAGCGCTAGAGTTTGAATTCCCAGCAACAACCATTGTTCTTACCGACCCTATATATTTTGGCAACTTTATTTTATGCGTTTTTGTAGCTCCCTTTGGCAACTGAAACGGACCAAGATAAACGACTACTGGTTTGAAACGATTAGCCTTTTTAGCCTTTCCACCTCCTAAATCTTGATCTCCACCAATACTAAAAATCTGATTTACTTTACCACCATAAGCACCTATTACATCATCATAAATATCCCAGGTTTTTACTCCAAGCGCCTCGCGACTGTAAAAACTATCCCAAGCATTTGGCGTTTTAAATCGGGTTAAATCTAGCAGTCCCTCATCGACAACAGCGATTGAATATGTCATTGCTTTTCCTGACTGCTCACTTACTTGAACATTAAATTCTTGTTCAGGTTTTAGAACTGCTGGCATCGCAATTTTTGGTGTCAGAATCGTATTTTTATCCACCACTTCGATTGGAACGATTCCGTACATTCTAATAGGTGAATCATTTTTAGTGGTTGCATGCGGTTGCAATAAAGTGATATTAAAAAAGACATTAGGAGCCATCGCAGAGGTAATAGGAATTTCTACTTTGGTTTCTCCTTTTCTAGTTACAGCCCAAAGTGTTTGAACCACTTTTGTTCCATTTTCGATCGAAATCAGAGCTCTTCCACCTTCACTTGAAGGAAAAGAAATCTCCGCTTTCTCACCTACGGCGTAATTTTTTTTATTGGTCGAAAAAACCAACATGCTAGCCGACGAAGCATCGGTATTTCGCGTTTTTCCTGACCAAATGGGCCAGTCGATTAAAACCGTTTGTGCTGTTGCATGTCCGCCATTTTCATCAGCAACACGTACTAAATACCTTCCCCAATCATTCTCATCAACTGCAAATTGAAAGTTACCTTTACCATTGGAGTCAGTATTTATATAAATTGTTTTATACGAAGTAGTTGAATTAGACGAATTATAATTGGATAAATTATCCTCTGAGGCATCCCACCACCATCTCCATTCGACCTTAAATATTTTTACTTCAAGGTCTCGTACGGATCTCGGTTTTCCGTTTTCATCGACAGTCACCACCTCAAATCGGTTGTTTTTTCCTGTTTCTAATGTTCCATATTTATTAGGCTCTGGAGATTTTAACCCTACATAAACTTTGTACGGAGAATAAGTTGTCGAAATCACATCAGTGCTAAAATCACCACCTTCTTCATATACTTTGGTGATAAAAGAGGCGCGCAGCATCCCTGGAGCTTGTTCATTTAATTTAGGTTGGATATTTACCGAAGCTCTACCATACTCATCAACTTTACCTGAGAAAATATTAATTTCCTCTGTATTAAATTTGCGCACTAAATCATCAAAAATGTACTTTGGATAATTTTTGAAAGTAGTCGTTTGTTGCGAAAACTTAGCCTGCATTTCGACCGTTAAATTTCTAGCGATAGCACCATGAAGCCAAGTAACTTCTAGATTGCTATTATTAGGATAAGAAGATGAAAGTAGCGCTCTTTTAAAACTATTTTTGATTCGTAAACGATTGGGCTTGATCGTTTCAATCTTTACGCTTTTATAAAATCGGGCACCACCCACACTAACCATAGCTTCCCAATTTCCAGTTGGTGCATTTGGATCAGTCTTAACATTAAAAACATAATGATTGAGCTCATTCGACTTTTGTACCTTCTGATAAACCACTTTCCCATTAGGGTCCGAAAGTCTTAGTTTTATAGGATGTGACTCTGGCAATTTGTTTGCGGCATCATTTAGAATAAATGATAAAAACAAATCATCACCTGGACGCCATACGCCTCTCTCCCCGTAAATGTATCCTTTTAAACCTTTCTGCAAAGTTTCTCCAGCAACATCAAAATTGCTAACCGACAACGATGTACCGTCGTCTAGTTTAATATAGGTAGCGCTTTTACCTTCTGTTACAATTGCAAAGTAGGCGAACTTGTTTAATTTAAAATTAGCGATTCCATCGCTATCTGTATTTCCTGTAGCTAATTTTTGTTGTTGATAGCTGTATAATTCGACCTTCGCACCACTCACTGGAACCGTCGTCACAATATTGTTTACGGCAAAGAAATACGATTTATCTCGTCCGCGCTTGGCGATCACTCCTAAGTCTGATGCTAGAATATTAGTTCCTGCCGTCCTATTGTAATAATACGAATTGGAGCAAGGATCCTCTCTTTCGTCCCAATTATAATTTTCATAATAATAATCATCATAGGAAGAAGAGTCACTGTAATTCACATCGTCCTCATCTATTTCTTCTGGCTCCTCCTCCGGTTCTTCATTTAAATTTGAATTACCGCACTTGTATAAAGAATATGCTTTCTTGAATGAAAATTCCACTCTATAAATCGCACCTGATTCTGGCGTAATAATTTGAGAGAGATCTAAAGCATAAGTATTCCACTTACTTGTATTTACAAGTGAATTTTCTTTTAAATTAATAGTTGTTTTGGCTATCGGCTGACTGACTCTTCTTAAATTCTGGCTTCCATTAATTTGATTATCTTGTAGGAATTGAAGAATATTATTCGAATAAATTTTATATACTTTTACGTCTACTGCTCTTAAGTTTGCTGCTTCAAAATTTAATTTTAGATTGTTGGAACTCGGTAAGATAGTTCCGTTTTTTACAAATCGAACGCCTGGTTTTACCTGATCGAATGATATTTTTGTCGTGTAACTCTCCTGCATTTTTTGACCATAAATGCTCTCGATTCCTTGAAAAACTTCAACTAATAATTCTCCTGTTAACACTTGCTGTGTAACCACATCAGGCTCTACATACTCTACCACAGGGGGCGCAACAACTGGTGCAACACTATCCGTATCTGCAGCTTCCACGGCAGCACCATCTACTACCTCTACTTCTTCAACGGTTTCTTCGACCAACTTTTTAGGACTCGCTGCCGTTTGATTATTAAAAAAGACCTTTAATACATTACCATCGGTACTGAATTTTAAATTTCGAGCATTTTCAATAGAAACCAAACCACTAAAATCTTGATTCTTGCGAAGTGGTTCAGAAAAATTGATTGTCATCATTTGATTGTTTCCTTCTGGAACATCAACTTTCATTATTTTAAAATCCCCTTTTGCAGCAATAGTATATTCTACTGCTTCTTTTTCTTCAGCGTCAAGCACACTTTCGTCAAAATGGATTGCTACTTTGCTTTCTGCGCTTAAACGTTGAATTTTATCAATTACAAATTTAAATTCTGTTCCAGAACGAACTGTTCTATCAAACTTAATTGGGAGATTGCTTCCGTTTTGTTGGGCAGAAACCAGCTTTATAGCCGACTCTAAATTAACAACATCTGCTGTTTTTAACACACAATTTAAAAATTGAGAATCTTTACTATAGGACTGAATATGGTTTGTAACAACAATGTAATTTTGCTTTATAGTTTTTACTGTAAAATTAAATTCAGAAAGGTGTTTCTCAGTCTCTATTATCTTTGATAAATGAAGGGTAACCTGATATTCTGTATTTTGTTTTAATTTCTCTTTTGGGATAAATGCAATTGTATTAGCTGAGAGCGCTACTACTTTTCCATCGACGCTAGGCGAAATGTCAAATAAATCATCATCCAAAACCTGATTTACTTTCCATTCCTTTTTATTAAAAGCAAGAACGACACGAATGTCTGATTGTGCTGATACAATTCCTCCAGTAAAATTGCTGATAAATTCTTTAAATAGGGAGAAGTCAGAATTAAAATCAGAAGCTGACTTTTTAGAACATCCTTGGAATAATAAAAACAAAGACAGCATGGCAACTAATCCTCTACTTTTCATAGATAAAACTTTTAAAAGTTAAAAAATATAACTAACTAAACAGATGAGACTTCTTGTAAAATTAGCTTAATTTCATCTAAAGTAAATGTACTATTTTTATTATAAGATCTGAAAATAAAGTTCATATCAGACTTTTTATCTTCTGGACGCGAAGAAACGTTTCATCAAATCAGCTGCTTCTTCAGCCAAAACACCTCTTATCACAGTTGTTTTAGGATGTAGTTGAGTCCCCATTTTTTCATAACCGCGATGAACATCGGTAGCACCAAAAACAATTTTAGAAATTTGACTCCAATACAAAGCGCCAGCGCACATTTGACAAGGCTCAAGTGTAACGTATAATGTACAATCTTTCAAATATTTTCCACCTAGAAAATTTGCCGCAGCGGTTATCGATTGCATTTCAGCGTGAGCGGTAACATCATTTAGCATTTCCGTTAGATTGTGACTTCTTGCAATAATTGTATTATTGACAACTACAATCGCTCCAACAGGGATTTCCCCTTTTTCAAAAGCCATTTCAGCTTCTTGCAACGCTTTTTTCATGAAGTATTCGTCAGTAAAAATATTTTCCATAAAACAAAAATACAGTATTCAATTCGTACATTTGTGGTATGTCACAAAATTTACTTTCCAACATAAATAGCCCCATAGATTTGCGTCTTCTAAAGGAAGATCAGTTAATACAACTATCGCAGGAATTACGTGAATTTATAATTGATATCGTATCCGTAAAAGAGGGACACCTTGGAGCCAGCCTGGGTGTTATAGAACTTACCATTGCTTTACATTATGTTTTCAATACACCTTCTGATTTACTCGTTTGGGATGTTGGTCATCAAGCATACGGACATAAAATACTAACGGGCCGCAGAGAAAACTTTGACACCAACCGTCAATTAAACGGAATCTCTGGATTTCCAAAAAGAAGTGAAAGTGAGTATGATGCTTTTGGCGTAGGCCACTCCTCTACTTCAATATCGGCAGCTTTAGGAATGGCGATCGCGTCCAACTTAAAAGGAAATTTTGAAAAACAACATATTGCTGTAATAGGCGATGCATCAATAGCATCAGGAATGGCATTTGAAGGTCTAAACCATGCTGGTGTCACTAACGCCAACTTATTAGTTATTCTTAACGACAATGCAATTGGCATTGATCCAAGTGTAGGCGCTTTAAAAGAGTACCTAACTGCTGTCAAAAACGGAAAGAATCCAAGACAGAACAATATGATGAAATCATTGAATTTTGATTACTCAGGACCTATTGACGGACATGATATTCATGCGGTGATAAAAGAATTAAAACGTTTACAAAAATTAAAAGGACCTAAATTCCTTCACGTTATAACTACAAAAGGAAAGGGTTTAAAGCAAGCGGAAGAAGACCAAGTAAAATACCACGCACCTGGAAAATTCGATGCTAAATCTGGAGAAATCCACTCTAGATCGGAAGAGAATCTTCCTCCAAAATACCAAGATGTTTTTGGCTTGACCGTACTAGACTTAGCCAAAAAAAATAAAGATATTATTGGGATAACTCCAGCAATGCCTTCGGGCAGTTCACTAAAATTTATGATAGAAGCTTTACCTGACCGCGCCTTTGACGTAGGTATAGCTGAGCAACATGCTGTAACACTTGCCGCAGGAATGGCGACTCAAGGAATGGTTGTGTACTGCAATATCTACTCTACTTTTTTACAAAGAGCTTACGATCAAGTAATACATGATGTCGCACTACAAAATTTACCTGTGATTTTTTGTTTGGATCGCGCAGGCCTTGTCGGCGAGGATGGCGCTACACATCATGGAGTGTATGATATTGCTTATTTAAGATGCATTCCTAATTTAGTCATCTACTCTCCACTAAACGAAATAGAATTACGTAATATTTTATATACAGCCCAATTAGGATTAAAAAACCCAATTGCGATAAGATATCCACGGGGCAGAGGAGTTACTGTTGAATGGGAAAAACCGTATAAAGAAATTGTAATCGGTCACGCAAATTGTTTACAATCCGGAAGTGAGATAGCTGTACTATCTAATGGACCTATTGGTAAAAATGTAACCGCTGCACTTGCTAAATTAGGTCAGCCAAAGACAATAGCCCATTATGATTTTGCATTTGTAAAACCATTAGATGAGAAAGAGCTGCATCTCATATTCAATCAATTTGAACAGATAATTACTATCGAAGACGGAACTATAAAAGGAGGATTTGGTAGTGCTATAGCTGAATTTGCAACTAACCATAACTACAAGTCAAAAATTACTATACTTGGCATTCCTGATACATTTATAGACCAAGGAACTGTTCTCGAGCAGCAACAATTTTGCAAAATAGACGTTAGTAGTCTAGAGATTCTTTTTCTAAATAATATAAATTAATATTTTAAGCCGCTAATATAAAAGAGCCATAATGAAATTCACCACCTTAAATTCACTTTTTATCTTATTACTTTTTACATCCAACATCTTCTCTCAAAAAATCATTACCACTTTAGAGGGCTCATTACAAAAACCAAAAGATACCGTATCTCATTGGACCAAAAAGAATCAAGTAGGATTTGATATAAGTGAAATTGCGTTTGTTAATTGGAATGCAGGAGGAACGAGTTCCGTTTCTGGGTTACTTAAAACAAAATTCAACCGTAATTACAATACTGATAATTACAACTGGTCTAATGAATTAATTATGCGTTATGGTCTAAACAAACAAGATGGTATTGAACTAAGAAAATCAGATGATGTTTTTCAGTTCAGCTCTGCATTTGGATATCGAAAAGACACTTTATCCAATTGGTATCACACCGCAAAATTTAATTTTAACACCCAATTCACCAACGGATACGCATACCCTAATACCGAAAAATCAATATCAAAGCCCTTTGCACCTGCTTATGTCTTTTTAGGATTAGGAGCTGAATATGCCTCTCAAAAGAAGGATGAATTATTATACCTATCACCCTTTACCTCTAAAATGACTTTCGTACTAGATCAAAGTTTAGCTAATCAGGGAGCATTTGGAGTTGTAAAAGGAATCTATGATAGTAACGGAATATTAATTATAGAGGGTGAGAAGTCCAAGATAGAACTAGGATTTTTATTAACCGGTTATTACAAAAAACAAATTATAAAAAATGTAATAGTTGAAAATCGTTTAAGTCTCTATTCTGATTACATCAATAATTTTGGTAACATCGATGTGGATTACAATGTTGCTTTTGATTTAGTAGTTAACGAATACATAAGAACTAGTATCGGCATTCACGTGATATACGACGACGACATTAAAGCTAAGAAAAACATTGATGGTGAACAAGTAACTCTTGGCCCTAAAACACAGCTTAAACAAATGTTAGGAGTTGGCCTACTTTATCAATTTTAAAAAAAGTCGGTTTGCAATAAATGCAAACCGACTTTTTTTATCTAAACTTTAATGATCCTAATTCAAAATTATCTTTTCGACAAAATTCAAAGAATCTCCTTTAACTTTAAGAAGATAGATTCCTGGATTAACACTACTTAAATCTATACTCTTTTGACCGTTAAATTCAACTTTAATAGCGCTATAAACTTGTTTACCCGTTATATCAATTAATTGTATATCTACATTTCCAAAATATTTACTGATTCGAACATTGAGTAAACCATTAGTTGGATTTGGATATACTTTCATTACATCTTCACTATCGAATTCATTAGTGCCTAAGGTAGAACAATTAGCTCCTGCAACAGGTCTTGTATAATCCTCCACTTGATCATTTCCAACATTTCCATCCCCTGCTGATGCATTTATGCCTAATCCTCGCGAAGCAAAGACATCCCATATCATACAAAAATCTCTACCACCGGTAGTAGCTTGATCAGCAGCAATTATTGCATCTCTTGCCGTAACAAATGTTGGACTACAAGGCATCAATTTCAAACCATCAATAACGAGTTGCATAATTTTGTTGTTACCTCCCGTTCCAGTATATTTATTATCATCGTAACCATATTTATTGATATAGGCCCAAGTTAAATCCCATAACATAGTCGCCCACACAGACCCAACTCCATGTACTGACGTTTGCACTTTATCATCCTCATCTACATATTGAAAATTATTTGTAAAAGCATAGGTCATAGGATTCAACGCTCTATCTGTTGAGTAAACATAACTCCTTATTCCTAAACCATCTGTGGACTGAGAAGAAACAAACGTACCAATACCTCTTTTCAAAGCACCAGTATCTCCCGGTTTTAACTGCATCATTAAAGCAAACCAATCAGACCAGCCTTCACCCATTTGATCTGTATTGTCTAAGCAATTAGAATTTAAACGACCTCCTGCTAAACGAGTCGAAATTCCATGTCCATATTCATGTGAAATGATTCCATTATCGAAATCACCGTCACTATTGATAAAAGGCGAAGATTCTAATTGAAATTTTAAATTCACAATCTCAGTTTTCATTAGAGAGATTAAACTTTCACCTATAGTATTGGTTACACTAATAGCTGGTATAACTATTGTAGCATCAGCTCCTGACATCGTAATATTAGTTTGATCACTATTGACAACAATAACTGCTATCGCACCAGCATTTTGAGCGGCTTTAACTTTATCAACAAAGGGACAATTACCCCTTCTTAATATTACTATTTTTCCATTCATTGCTTCAGGATTGCTCGGCAAAACACACGCTTGAGAGGTTCCGCCTGAACTATCTAGATACAAGACTAAATCAGATTGCAAAAATTGTGGCGTCACCGGTAAATCTACACGTCCTGGACTAAAGGAGTTTTGAGTAGCAACATAACTCCCAGCTATACTTGACGGAGAGTTCACAATCAAAGGCTTGATTTGAGAACTTCTATTCCATAAAAACATTTGCATCCTACCTCGACTTCCATCTCTAGGAGAAGAGAAATTTGCGTTATTTAAACTAACTTCAGTAGCTAATGAACCATCTTGTGCTTCTGCATTTACATAATCAGAAGCTGTCCCTCCTCGTCCATAGTTATTTTGTTGAAAATTACCATTCGCCTCTGTAAAGCCATATTGGTACCAAACATCATGCATGATATTGTTCATGTAAAACAAATTTGTATTTGCAGCATTAATATAGGATGATGCCGCAACGCCTGTTCCTCCATAAGGAAAATCAAACAACAAACTCTGCCCTCCGTCTGGGCTCGAACCATCGTCTAGGTTAGATCCAAAAAAATCATCTTTAGCCCATACATTATTTCCACGAGTTATCGTATAATCGGCCCCAGCCACACCATTAATATCATGCCATCCGTAAGGAGAAGCTATGCTATTTGCTGGATTAGTAATAAGTTGTGTATTACTATGATTAGGACTCTCAAAATTAAATGGAATCACTCTATAAGTCCCACCGCCAACCACGGTTGTAGCGGCTGATGAAAACAATTGTTTATAGGAACTGTCAAAAGAATTAAAAGTTGAGAAAGCGTTTTTATTTTCATTGAGTAAAACTACTTCTCTATCAAATTGACAAGAAATAACCAAATCATTTTTTTCTAATATGACCCCTGTTAAGGCATCAATTCGCACACTCCACATATGGTCATGAGCTGGTGTTTCAACAGTTAAATCCCAAGCTAAAATTAAATTATTTTCTACTGATTGATGGTACACCAAGTTAGCTTCTGTTGGCTCATGATTGGCTATCATGTTACTTATTTTGTATTTATATTCACTAACTTTCTCAACCGCAGACGCAGAATTTGTATTGGTGATTCCTAATTGTAAATAAGCTTTCGACAGCGCATCAGTAGCTGTCAACAGCGGTTTCTCTGCATTAATTTTTCTCGAAACATTACTAATAAATTTGTTTTGAGTGTTAAGTACATGTTTATCTTTAATTGAAAAATTAGAAACCGCCCTAAATATTTCGATACCATTATAGGTTTGAATAACATAGCAACTTTCTATATTGGTAGAAGATGAATTACCCTCACTTTGAATTATCCACTCCTGCACGTCATTTTTAGAAAGTCCAAATTTTGCAGTATTTGAATTTAAATAGTTTTGAATTACCTCCTTATTAGATTGAGAGAATGATAAGATAGAAATTAATAAAAAGGCAATTAGAGTAATTTTCTTCATAAGCCGACTAATATGTAACAATATTTATTAAAAAAAACGAATTTACTAATTACAATAGCATTTAACAACAAAAAATAAATTGATTTTTAAAATATTTTAAAAAATCATTAATTCTTCTTCTTCCCATTAATGGTCTCGTACAGCTCTAAAGCATTACCATCAGTGAGTAATGAGATGTAATGACAAATATGAAGTAGTCTTTCGTATAGATTTCCTTTTTCGATCTGATGTTTCTCCGGAAGGAGTTTTAAGATTAATGCATCGTAATTAGACGCCGTACCATTGTATTTGTTATCAAAGGCAGTAATAAATTTATCAAGTAACGTCTGGATGATCTGATAACCCACAATCTCCTTTTCGATTACCTCTCTACTTTGGTATATATTATTAACACTAATTTTAATAATATCATCCATCTGCGCTTTATACTTACTTTTATCCATTAATGCAAAAGGAAACTTGCCTGCTAAAATAGCTTCTTCATTGTCAATAAAAACTTTGACTGCATCATTAATAAGGCTACCAATTGCCAATGCGCGCAAGTAACTAATACGATCTTCTTTTGTTTCTAAAGTTTGATACTTAGAGGTACCAATATTATCCTTTACTAATTTAATTAAATACTCTAAGGCAAAATCCTCAGAAACTAGACCTAGATTAATTCCATCTTCAAAATCAATAATAGTATAGCAAATATCATCTGCTGCTTCTACTAAATAAGCTAAAGGATGTCTTTCGTATCCTATATTACCCTCCTTTTTATTTGGAATCAATCCCATATCAGTAGCCGCTTCTTGAAAAAATTGCTTGTCAATTTGAAAAAAACCATACTTTTTATCAGCAATATTGTTGGTCGGTTTCTTTGGTAAACTTTCTTTTGGATATTTCATAAAAGCGCCCAGGGTGGCGTATGAAATGCGAAGCCCTCCTTCAATTCCCGGTCGGCTTCCCGTCAAAACAGTAAAACCATTGGCATTACCCTCAAAATCAATTAAATCTTGCCACTCTTTTGCTGAGAGGAATTCCTTGTATTTTTTACCATTTCCAATAGAAAAATATTCTCCAATCGCTTTCTCTCCAGAATGCCCAAATGGAGGATTTCCAATATCATGCGCCAGTGAGGCCGCAGCTACGATAGCTCCAAAATCATTCATCTGATAGCCATAAATTTCTTGTAAATGGGGATATTTCTCGATTATTTTCTTACCAACTAGTCTTCCTAAAGACCTTCCCACAACAGAAACTTCTAAACTATGTGTCAAACGCGTGTGCACAAAGTCGGTTTTTGACAACGGAATCACCTGTGTTTTATCTTGTAAGCTTCTAAAAGCCGCCGAGAAAATAATACGATCGTAATCGACTTCAAATCCTAAACGGGTGTCATCTTGTTCAATACGTAATCGTTTACTTGTGTCGCCTTGGCGTTTTAGTGATAAAAGTTGTTCCCAGTTCATGCTGTTTTTTTCAAATTTGAATAATTGGACTAATTTTCAAAGATAAAGAAATAGCAATAAGATAAAATAGCTTTCCTGTTTATTATCAAGCAAACAATTACGCTAAAACGGCCTATCTTTGTCTTTTTATAATTTTATAAATCATAAGTACAAGAGTTGACATTATTCGTTAAATAGCTTTCAAAGCTAAAATTTTTAAAAATCGGAAGTACCTGTAAATTGTCTATTACTTTTTCTAAAAAACTTTACTTCCAACAGGGAGAATTTCACATTTAAAAACCATCTATGCTGTATACAGGTCAACTCAATGAATTCATACGCCTAGCCGAAATTGACAATACGAATTGTGATTTACTTAAAGAAAAGATCACAGACGGTTTAAGCGTAATTTGGGCGCTCGACGAATTAAAAATTAAAGTAGATGGTAGCGAATATAGTTTCCCTACTAATTCGGTTTTATTTTTAACGGAGTACCATAAAGTAGAAATTTTAAGCATAAATACTGCAAGATTAATTCGGTTCAACAGAGCATTTTACTGCATTGCAGATCACGACAGCGAGGTAGGATGTAAGGGAATTTTATTTTTTGGTGCGTCTCAATTTCCGAAAATTGCTATTCCCGATGCCGAATTAGAGAAATTCGAAATCCTTTGGAAAATGTTTACTATCGAAATGGTTTCTAAAGACGATTTACAAAACGATATGTTGCAAATGATGTTAAAGCGCTTGCTCATTTTATGTACCCGCGTTTACAAAGAGCAAACGGAGCTAACCACTTTTGATAAAAAACAGTTGGACATTGTACGAGAGTACAACTATTTAGTCGAAAGCCATTTCAAAACCAAGCACCAAGTCGCTGATTATGCCGAAATGCTGAATAAAAGTCCGAAAACTTTATCGAATTTATTCAAAAAGTACAACGAAAAATCACCTTTACAAATCATTCAAGATCGCACGATCCTCGAAGCGCGTCGACTATTGCGTTACTCTGACAAGAGCATCAAAGAGATTGCTTATGAAATAGGCTACGAAGACATTCAATCCTTCAGCCGGTTTTTCAAGAAAGCAGCCGGCATTTCTCCATCTGATTTCAAGAAGGAAATCTAATTTATATTACTCTGGAGCTAATCCGGCTATCCGCTCTATCTTTTATACTGAACCCCAGTATAAAAGGCTGCCGCTTTTATCCGGGCTAGAGCGATTGTGAGTTTCAATGACAACCATCTATTATATCTTGATTTTGTTAGATCGAGCGGAGTCTATTCACAAAACTAGTTCTCGACTCCGCTCGAACTGACAATGAGATTTATCAATAACGGTTAGTGGTGTTACATATCATAATTAATAAACGAAAAGATATAGACAAATCAATTTTTGTCATATCGAGCGGAGTCGAGATGCAATACTGGTTCTCGACTCCGCTCGAACTGACAATGAGATTTATCAACAACTGTTAGTGGTGCTGCTTACCATAATTAATAATCACGAAGGTATAGATAAAGCTGTTTTTGTCATATTGAGCGGACTCGAAATGCAATACTGGTTCTCGACTCCGCTCTAACTGACAATGAGATTTATCAACAACTGTTAGTGGTGGTGCATACCATAATCAATAAATGCGAAGATTTAGACGAACCTGTTTTTGTCAAATCGAGCGGAGTCGAGATACAATACTGGTTCTCGACTCCGCTCGAACTGACTGTTAGATTTATTAACATCTCTGTTAGTGGTATAACATATCATAATTAATAAACACGGAGATATAGACAAACCTATTTTTGTCATATCGAGCGGAGTCGAGATACAATACTGGTTCTCGACTCCGCTCGAACTGACAATTACCGTTGCTGTTAATTTCTGTACTAAATGGTTGCGATATAAATCTTCAAATTAGTGTGATTGCTTCGTTCCTAGCAATGACTTCTCGTAAAAAACCAAACGATCTCACCTAGCCCCGATTGAAGTGAAAATCCTTTTTGTTTTTTCTTTAAAAACAAAAAGATTGCAACGGAAAGCGGGACCCATTTTCTTGAAAGCAACGTAGTTTCTGCTCCTAAAATTATACAAAAACAGCTTTTTTACTCCAAAATATACCAAAAGGGAAGAATAGACAAATGTACGGGAAAAGCGACCTAACTTCATGGCTTGATTTCGTCGCACCTTTGTACCATCAAACTGAAACAACAGGAATTATGAAAACAATACAAACAATTATAAGAAGCTTTAAAACTATTTTAGGGCAGAAAACTAAAAAACATACACCGCAATTAATTGCAGTAAATCAGGAAAGCTTTTGCCAAAACTTAGGCATTACTGATTACTACTGTAACGAAAGCAACTTATTTATATAATTATTAAAACCCAGATAAGATGATACAATATTTAGACAAATCAAATTTTGACACGACGATAAATTCTAATGACGTAGTTTTAGTAGACTTTTTTGCTGACTGGTGTGGACCTTGTAAAGCCTTGCATCCTGCACTTGAAGAATTAGCCAATGACTTTGACGGTAGAGCAGTGATTTCGAAAATCAATGTCGACACAAATCCAGAGCTTGCTGCTCAATTTAAAGTGAGAAGCATTCCTGCTTTATTCTACTTTAAGAACGGGGAAATTGTAGGCACTCAAAACGGTGTACAAAGCAAGTCGATTATGACAAGCCATTTAACTAACATTATAAAAAGCTAAGACCATGGGAAAGAAAATAAACATCAAAAACCTTCCTACAGGATACCAATCCTTAATTACAAACGGCAGACATGGTATTGTGGGTGATGAACCTAAAACTAGCGCAGGAACTGATTTAGGGTTTTCTCCCGAGGATCTGATCTTGTCTAGTCTTGCAATGTGCAAAGTGGCTACTGTACGCTACATTGCTAGAAAAAACAAATGGGAAATTGGTGAAGTGGACGGAGAATTTGAGCTGAACGTAAAACGTGGGGATGGTGGGAAACTAACATCTAATGTGACAGCCAAAATTAAAATTGAAGGAGACTTAACTGCCGAGCAAAAAACAGAATTACTAAAACAAGCAGACGCTTGCTACGTACACCGCATGATTGAAGGCGAGTGGAATATTGAAAACGCGGTAGAACTTACTGAAGAAGCAGAAAAGGTTTTGGTTCAATAACAACTTTATATACCACAACAAAATTTGACCTAAAGGGTTTGGCTATAATAAGCTAAACCCTTTGTTGTACAGGAACAAATCGCAGAATGTTTTCTAAAAACGGTCTTATTTTAGTACTTTTGAGATGATTTAAAAAACAAACCATTGTTAGTCATGAAAAAATTCTTTAAAATAAGTGCTTCCATAATTATAGTTCTTACCATTGTTTTAGCCGTTTTTTTATATTTTACTAGCGAACCGCTGCCAAAAGGAGAAACAGGCCATAAAGCCGAAATACTGACAAATAAAATACAAGAAGCGATTAATCAAAAAGCGTGGGATACAACCGCTGCCGTTTCCTTTTCTTTTATGGGAAGTCACCATTATCTTTGGGATAAAAAAAACAATTTAGTTCAAGTAAAATGGGGAGATAAAAAAGTAATCTACAACACTAAAACTTTGGAAGGTATTGCATATGACAGTGATAAAATCCTTGTCGATGATGCTAAAAATGATGCGATCGCAACTGCTAATAAGTACTTTAATAACGATTCCTTTTGGTTGATTGCACCTTTTAAATTGCGAGATGTGGGAACCACACGATCTATTGTAACACAAGACAATAAAGAAGCCTTAATGGTTACTTATTTCTCTGGCGGAGATACTCCGGGAGATTCTTATTTATGGTTAGTAGACGAACAATTTGTCCCTACAGCTTGGAAAATGTGGGTAAGTATTATTCCTGTGGGCGGCGTAGAGACTAGTTGGGAAGATTGGACAGAATTTCCTAATGGAGTTAAAATTGCTACGACGCACAAAGCCTTATTAGATTTGAAAATAGAAAATGTAAACATAGGGCAATCAATCGAAGAGATCAATAAGGGCGTTAATCCGTTTAGTGGCTTAATGGAAAACCAATCTTAGTTACGTTTTAAATGAATGGAATCACGTTCCTAATGACAAAACTATTGATTAAGCATAGTTTCTTCGTTATATTGATTAGAAAACTCATTGTTATCTGCAAATAGTTCAACTATAGCATTTTTAGTCTCTATCCAATTAACTTGAGCTAAACTTAGATTTAATCTATAAGAAGTTACTAATTTCCCCAGAACTTCCTTTTGAACTGTATTCATAAAAACAGTATCCGCAATAAAAAGTCGGTTGTATTCTATAAAAAAGGCAACAATAAATAACTCGATATTACTTGCATGCTTCGAATAGATAATTAAATCATTAGTACAAGTAGAGTAAACTAAATGAATACTTTTCTTGATTATTTGCTTTGTATATTGAATTGCTGTCATAACGATACTATTTGATTTAACAAATATACTCAGCATGAATACGTTAACTTTTATATGATTTTTAGATAGTGTTATGAGATTTAAGGAAAATGCTTTTGAGACGACTACAACTCTCATGATTGAGTTCATTTAATCAGCAGTATTTGATATATATTGAAATTTCTAGCCCCGATTGAAGTGGAAATCCTTTTTATTTTTTCTTTAAAAATAAAAAGATTGAAACGGAAAGCGGGATTAGCTCCAAAAAAAAACAGCTACCAAAATTGATAGCTGTTCATATTTTTAAATTCATTAGAAATTTAAGACCCACACATTTCACATTCGTCTGGACCCGCATTTTTTGCTAATTCGATCATGGCTTTGTACTCATCTGCAGACATCTCTACTCCTACTGGTTCGTTTAAAGTAGCTATTGACTCTAACCTTGCAGGCGCTTGCACTTGTGCTTGCTCTTTCACCTCAATTGGTGCTGCTGCTTTGTCATTGTTCAATGTAAACTTAATCGCATCTACCGCAGCTTTTGTTCTTAAGTAATACATTCCTGTTTTTAATCCCGATTGCCATGCGTAAAAGTGCATTGACGTTAGTTTAGAATAGTTCGCGTTTTGCATAAACAAGTTCAATGATTGTGATTGATCTACAAAATACCCACGCTGACGTGACATATCTATAATATCTTTCATAGACATTTCCCAAACCGTTTTGTACAACTCTTTTAAGTCCTGCGGAATATTTAAATCTTGTACTGATCCGTTATTACGCATCAATTCTTGTTTCAAAGTTTCGTTCCACAATCCTAATTCTACTAAATCGTTCAATAAGTGTTTGTTTACTACGATAAACTCACCCGAAAGCACACGACGTGTGTAGATGTTAGATGTATATGGCTCGAATGCTTCATTATTACCAAGAATTTGAGAAGTCGATGCTGTAGGCATAGGCGCTACTAATAAAGAGTTACGAACACCGTGCTCCATTACCTCTTTACGCAACGACGCCCAGTCCCAACGTCCAGACAATTCTTCGTCCTTCATTCCCCACATATTGTACTGGAACTCTCCTTTTGACATTGGTGAACCCTCAAAAGTAGAATATGGTCCTTCTTCTTTAGCCATTTCCATAGAAGCGGTTACAGCAGCAAAGTATAACGTTTCAAAAATTTCTTGGTTTAGTTTTTTAGCCTCGTCAGATGTAAACGGTAAACGCAACATGATAAAAGCATCTGCTAATCCTTGCACCCCTAAACCTACAGGTCTATGACGCTTGTTAGAGTTCTCAGCCTCTTTTACAGGATAGTAATTTCTATCAATTACTTTATTCAAGTTTTTTGTAACGCGTTTTGTAACTGTATAAAAAGTATCGTGATCAAACTTTCCGTTTTCAACAAACATTGGTAACGAAAGTGATGCCAAATTACAAACCGCTACTTCATCAGGAGAAGTGTACTCCATAATCTCTGTACACAAGTTTGACGAACGAATAGTTCCTAAATTCTTTTGGTTTGATTTACGGTTAGCCGCATCTTTATATAACATATACGGAGTTCCAGTCTCGATTTGAGATTCTAGAATTTTCTCCCACAATTCATGTGCTTTGATTGTTTTTCTACCTTTTCCTGCTTTCTCGTAGCTTTCATATAATGCTTCAAACTCGTCACCATACACATCATACAATCCTGGACATTCGTTAGGACACATCAACGTCCAATTTCCGTCTTCCTGTACACGTTTCATGAACAAATCTGAGGTCCACATGGCGAAGAATAAATCTCTTGCACGCATTTCCTCTTTTCCTGTATTCTTTTTCAAGTCTAAGAAATCAAAGATATCTGCATGCCAAGTCTCAATATAAATAGCAAAACTACCTTTACGTTTTCCACCACCTTGATCTACGTAACGCGCTGTATCGTTAAAAACACGTAACATAGGAACGATACCATTAGAGGTTCCGTTTGTTCCACGAATGTACGAACCTGTAGCGCGGACATTGTGAATTGCTAGACCAATTCCACCTGCTGATTGCGAGATTTTTGCCGTTTGTTTCAACGTGTCATAAATTCCGTCAATACTATCGTCTTGCATCGATAAAAGGAAGCAAGAAGACATCTGAGGTTTAGGCGTTCCTGCATTAAACAATGTAGGCGTTGCGTGTGTAAAGAACTTTTTAGACATTAAGTCATAGGTTTCTAAGACTGAATCGAGGTCGTCAAGGTGAATCCCTACCGATACACGCATTAACATATGTTGAGGTCTTTCAACAATTTTACCGTTTATCTTTAATAGATAAGAACGTTCTAATGTTTTGAAACCGAAATAATCGTAATTAAAATCTCTATTATAAATGATATGCGAGTCTAAAAACTCTGCATTATCTTGAATTACTTTGTAAACATCATCAGCCACTAATGGCGAATATTGTCCGTTTCTTGGGTTTACATAGTTAAACATTTCAGTCATCGTCTCTGAGAACGATTTTGTTGTATTCGAATGCAAATTTGAAATAGCGATTCTTGCTGCCAATTGTGCATAATCAGGATGCGCAATAGTCATAGACGCTGCTGTTTCGGCTGCTAAATTATCTAATTCTGACGTAGAAACCCCATCATAAAGCCCCTCAATTACTCGCATTGCTACCTTTACAGCATCTACTAAATCATTCAAACCATAGCATAGTTTTTTAATCCTATCTGTGATTTTGTCGAACATTACAGGTTCTTTGCGGCCATCTCTTTTAACTACGTACATACTTTTTTTTTGTTTTTAAAACAGAAAATCCCTTCGCTGTTTTTCTTTATTTGTATTATTTTTTTTTGGAGCTGTTTCCAGCTATCCGTTGCAATCTTTTTGCAGGATATACATTCGCTAGCGCTTATGCCTATCCTGTAAAAAGGATTTTCACTGCTATCTGGGCTAAAAACCCAACAGGTGAATAAAAATATCCTGATTAAAAATCAGCGTCAAATGAAATTTTCTGTGCTTCACCATCCGTGTTCATCACACCTGATTTTTGGTATTCAGCTACTTTTTTCTCAAAGAAGTTTGTTTTACCTTGAAGCGAAATCATATCCATGAAATCAAACGGGTTAGAGGTATTGTATTCTCTATCGCATCCTAATTCTACTAATAATCTATCTGCAACAAATTCTAAATATTGCGTCATTAACGAAGCATTCATTCCTATTAAACTAACAGGAAGCGACTCCGTAATGAATTCTCTTTCGATATTCAAAGCATCTACGATAATACTTCTAATTCTCTCTTTTGGCACTTTATTAACCAAATGGTGATTATGTAAATGCACAGCAAAGTCACAGTGAACCCCTTCGTCACGAGAAATTAACTCATTAGAAAATGTTAAACCTGGCATTAACCCACGTTTTTTCAACCAATAAATCGAACAAAATGCTCCCGAGAAGAAAATCCCTTCTACTGCTGCAAAAGCGATCAAACGCTCAGCAAAGGAATCAGATTCGATCCATTTAAGAGCCCAGTCTGCTTTTTTCTTAATAGCAGGAAAAACTTCTAATGCGTTAAACAATTCATCTTTTTCAGTCTCATCCTTAACGTAAGTATCGATAAGTAGCGAGTAGGTTTCGCTATGAATGTTTTCCATCATGATCTGAAAACCATAAAAGAATTTAGCTTCAGCGTACTGTACTTCATTTACAAAGTTCTCTGCTAGATTCTCATTTACGATTCCGTCTGAGGCAGCAAAAAAAGCTAGAATATGTTTAATGAAATATTTCTCCTCATCATTTAACTTATTGTTCCAATCATTTAAATCTTGTGAAAGGTCAATTTCTTCGGCAGTCCAAAAACTAGCCTCCATTTTCTTATACCATTCCCAAATGTCATGATGCTTGATTGGAAAAATAACAAAACGGTTCTTATTCTCTTGTAAAATTGGTTCTATTTGCGACATTGCGTTGTTGTTTTAAATATGAAGTTTTAACAAAATATTAGCTATTCTGTCAGTTACAAAGATTGTAAAATATTGCCGGAATTGAAAGCCAAACTTATCCACAATATGCGCTAGTTTTTAACAAAGGTTAAAAAACAACACATTTACAACCTAAAACACAAAAACTTAACAATCAACGTTTTAAAACAACTAAAAAGACGGCAAGTGCCGTAAAATATAGGAAATATTATTTAGGAAACAAGTAAAAAATACTTATTTTTTCTTTTATTTTTTTAACTCTTCGGCAACTTTTTCTAACTCTAAATACCAGTCTTGACCAAATCTTCTGATCAGGGCTTCTTTGACGAATTTGTACACAGGAACCTCAAGTTCTTGACCTAGAGAGCAGGCTGCATCGCAAATGTCCCATTTGTCATAATTAACGGCTGCAAACTCTGTATAATCTTTTACACGAATAGGATAAAGATGACAAGAAACAGGTTTTTTCCAGTCAATTATTCCTTGATTGTAGGCTTGTTCAATTCCGCAAAGCGCGGTTTTCCCGTCAAATATAACATACGCGCAATCTTTATTATCAATCAATGGTGTTTCTAAATCACCATCTGTTCCGTTAGTCCAAGTCCCTTGCGCTTCAATTGCAGCTATACCTTCTTTGCGTAAAAAAGGTTTAACTTTAGGATATATGTCCTCTAAAATTTTAGTTTCCTCTAAAGTTAAAGGCGCTCCTGCATCACCATCTACACAACACGCACCATGGCACGCAGATAAATTACACACAAAATCCTTACTTAAAATATCTTCTGAAACGATTGTTTTTCCTAACTGAAACATGCTATTACGGTACTAAATTATTATTGTGCAAAGATAGCTAAACAAAGCCACAACTTTGAAACAAAAAATGGAATCGCAATTACTATTAGTGATTCTTCATAAATGCGTTTGCTATACTCGGTTGTAATCTTATCAAATCACACCCTTTTAGCTTACCTTTGCGGCTAAATTTTTAGCTATGCAGTTCGATTTAAGAGAAATAATCACAGTAGGAATGGTGCTTTTTGCCGTAATTGACATCATAGGATCGATTCCAATCATTATCGATTTACGATCAAAATTTGGACACTTGGAGTCTGGCAAAGCTTCGGTCACTTCGGGAGTAATCATGATTGTTTTTTTGTTTGTAGGAGAGGAAATCCTTAAGCTCATTGGAATTGACGTAGCCTCTTTTGCAGTAGCAGGAGCTTTTGTCCTTTTCTTTCTAGCACTCGAAATGATTTTAGGAATACGAATATATAAAGATGAAGAAGCAAGTTCTGCCTCAATTGTCCCTCTTGCATTTCCTTTAATTGCGGGAGCAGGAACAATGACTACCTTGTTATCCTTAAAATCACAATTTCACACGATCAACATTATTATCGCTATCGTGCTTAATATTATATTAGTATACATCGTTTTAAAATCTTCATCAAAAATCGAACGAATGCTTGGAGAAAACGGATTAGGTGTTATCAGAAAGACTTTTGGTGTGGTATTACTAGCAATTGCTGTTAAATTATTTGCAGCTAATGTTAAAGGTTTGTTTGTCTAAAATATTTTTTTATAAATTTACACTCTAATCAAGTCTGCGGCTGACAGCTACTTCGTTTACAAAGCAACAACCTAGCTCATCCGAATTATATTTTATAATAAACAGATAAAAAAACTTCTTATGAAAATTTTTACAAACGTATTAGTAGTTCTCGCAGTAGCCCTAATAATTTTCAACATCACGTTACTTGATTTCAAAAACCCATTTCAAGGAGACAGTGTAGTTGCATTTATTGGTATTGCAGCTTCATTCTGTGCGGTTTTGATTCTTTTGATTTTTAAGACTTCTAAAAAGATAGAAGAAAAAATGAATAACAAACTGTAATAAAAGTTTGATTTATTTTTAGAGGTACTATTTTACCTCATCTTTAAATTTGAAAGTATTGATTTTAACGCAAGAAATTCGCAATCCAACGTGTCTTAATTACAGCAGAAAACTATTTCTTATTTTATAGTGTACAAGTACTATTTTATTTAAAACTTCGGGACTTTTATGCGAATAAAGTAGATTTATTTAAGAATCGCCTTTATCATGGCGTCTTCTCTTAAAATGATTTGGTAATACTTACTTTCGCCATACAATTGTCGAGCGAATTCAGCTGCTATGTAACGCTTTACGATTTCTCTATTATTCGCTACTTTAACATCCAATCCATTTTTATTGAGGAATTTCTGAAAACTATTAAAGTACAATTCGGTCTTTTTCATTCTTAACAAGAAATCCTCATAGACAACACCTTTAAAAGAATTTCTATCTTGGTCTAATTGCTCAAAAACAAAATTACCCACTATACTGGACTGCATTAAATACGTGAAATTCTCATTGCCTTTCTCTAATTGTAGCGGAATAAACAAATCAGGCACAATGCCACCGCCGCCATAAACGATTTTACCCTTAGGTGTTTTAAACTTTAAACTATCCGCAACCTTTATACTGTCTTTTTCATAAAGCTCGCCACTTACGAAACGTGATTCAGACTCCTTAAAATAAGTTTCATCATCCCCTTTACTGTATGGTTTTTGAATCGACCTTCCTGTTGGAGTGTAATACCTCGCTACCGTTAGGCGCACCGCTGAGCCATCTTCAAAATTCATTTCTCGTTGCACCAAACCCTTCCCAAAAGAGCGACGACCTACAATGGTCCCTCTATCATTATCTTGAATAGCACCCGCAAGAATTTCACTAGCTGAAGCACTATTTTCATTCATTAAAACAAAGACTTCCCCGCCTTGAAAATTCCCTTTTTTAGTTGCAAAAGTTTTTTGAATGGCTCCTTTTTTGTTTTTTGTAAAAACGATTAACTTCTTATCCCCTAATAGTTCATCCGCAATAGCAATGGCTTCCTCCATATAGCCACCTCCGTTATCTCGTAAATCGATAACTAGAGCTGTTGCCCCTTGCTTTTTTAATTGAAGTAATGCTTTTTTAAATTCGAATAATGTTGTCTCGGCAAAACGATTGATTTTAATATAGGCTGTAGATTTGTTTAGCATCAAAGAGGCATCTACGCTGGATAGTGGAATTACGTCTCGTTTTATCTTAAGAGTTAGTCTCTTGTTTTCTGACTTTCGATAAATAACCAGCTGCACTTCTGATCCTTTAGATCCTTTTAGCTTAGAAAACAAACTATCCGAAGGCAATTTTCTACCAAAGAGTTTTGTTTTATCAGCATATAATATACGGTCACCAGCTTTTATTCCTGCTTTTGCCGAAGGGCCGTTTGCAATAGGTTGTATAATAGCAACTGAATCTTTATACATGTAAAAACTTACCCCAATACCCACAAATTCTCCTCTCATATTCTCAGCAACTTCGGCTTGTTCCGTGGGAGGAACGTAAACAGAGTGTGGGTCTAGTTGCCCTAAAATCTTATCCACTGTAAGATTTACAATAGAGTCTGTATTTACATTATCGACGTAATCGTTATTGATAAAATCGATTAATCTATTAAGTTTGTTTTTAGAAGCGCTGTTTGCTAAAAATTTATTCTGGCTTGGTTCATTTAGCCATCCGCCCACAACGATACCTAGCGCAAGTGTCGCACCAAGTAGCATAGGTAGGTATTTAGCGTTTGACTTCATTATTATTTTAGTTCTGGAATATGTTCTACTTCTACTCCTGCTTTTATTAAAAACTGTATTCCTGAATCGTCTCGGTATCCCTTATGATACACCACTCTTTTTATTCCTGACTGATGAATCAATTTACTACATTCTTTACAAGGAGACAAAGTAATATACAATGTTGCGCCTTCGCAGGATTGCGTAGAACGTGCTACTTTCAAGATAGCATTTGCTTCAGCATGCAATACATCCCATTTAGTTAATCCGTCATCATCTTCGCAACAATTCTCAAAACCACTTGGAGTACCGTTGTAACCATCAGAAATTATCATTCGGTCTCTAACAATAATAGCCCCTACTTTTTTACGATTGCAATAGGAAAGAGCACCCCACTCAGTAGCAATTCTCAAATAAGCTTTGTCGTATTTATTTAATTTTTCTGCTTCCATTTTATCTATTCCAGATTTCACTTTCGATGATTAAAGGCACTACTACTCCTATTATAAAGGCTGACATTACTAAGGTCCAATCTCTTTTAGAAAACCTAAACACCGTTTGAACAATATACGACAAGATTAAGACAACAAAAACGACAACAAGCTGAGCTGCTTCAACCCCGAGGGCAAACTCAGCTAAAGGCAATATTTTAGAAGAAGGAGTACCTCCTAAAATTGTTTTAAAGTAATTTGAAAAACCTAAACCATGAATGATTCCGAAAAACAGAGTGATAAAAAACACTAAATTAATACTCTCCGTTTTATTCGATTTTCCGGCAGTAAACAAATTAAAGAGTGCCGTTAAAAGTATTGTAATTGGTATTAAGAATTCGACAACATTTACCTTGACAGCAATAATCCCAAAAACAGAAAGAATTAATGCAACAGTATGCCCTATTGTAAAAAGCGAAACTAAAAGCACTGCACGCTTCCAGTCTTTAAATGAAAAAGGAACTGCTAGCGCCATCAAAAACAATACATGATCGTATGCACTCAAATCTAGAACATGATTTAATCCTATTTGAAAGTATATCCAAAACTGCGACATGGGTAAAATATTAAATTGATAAAGGGATTGTAAACTTACGATTTATTTTGAAAACGGGGGGTACCATAGCGAAATCCTAAGCTAAAAAAACAGCGCTCAAATCCCGTTCTAAAGAAAAAGAAAAATTAAAATTATAAATTTAAAAATTGAATTATCTTTGCGAGACAAAATTAAAAAATTAACTATGTCATTTTCAGATTTATTTGATAGCGAATTCACTCAAAGAAACAAAGGCCACTTCTCGTCTATTGTGAGACTAGCACTTGCAGACGGAGTTTTTGCACCAGAAGAAAAAGAGTTTTTAGACAAATTGGCTATTAGACTTGAAATTTCTGCAGCAGAGTACGAAGAAATTTTAGAGAACCCAATTAAATATCCTATCAACCCTCCTTACTTAAATACGCAAAGAATTGAGCGTTTATATGATCTAGCCCGTATCGTTAATATCGATCATCAATTAGGCGATAATCAAGAAATTATGCTTAAAAAGTTAAGCCTTGGTATTGGTTTTACAGCCGAGAATGTAGATGCAGTTGTAACAAAAGCACTAGAGCTAGCTGACGAAAAAGTAGACATTGATTTTTTTATAGCTGAAATTGAAAAAGCTGAAAAATTAAATTCATAAATTAAAAAAGCTTCCTACTCTTTCGAATAGGAAGCTTTTTCTTTTAGTATCTAATCACTACTAGTACTTACTTAGTAGTGCTTCTTTCATAAATTCTTCCGCTTTCTCAACCATCTTATAGCTTCCACAGAAGAAAGGAACACGCTCATGAAGTTCCGTAGGTTCAATTTCCATGATTCTACCAAATCCATCTGACGCTTTACCTCCTGCTTGTTCCACTATAAAAGCCATTGGATTACATTCATATAATAATCTCAATTTCCCTTTTGGCGCCTTTGAACTAGTTGGGTAAATATAAATACCTCCTTTAATCATATTTCTATGAATATCTGAAACCAGACTACCAATATAGCGAGAAGTATAGGGGCGGTCTCCTTCTTCACTTTGACAATATTTTATATAGTTTTTTACCCCTTGTGGAAAGTGAACATAATTCCCCTCATTTATTGAGTATATTTTACCTTCCTCTGAAAATTGCATATTAGGGTGCGAAAGGTAGAAAGTACCTATCGCAGGGTTTAACGTAAATCCATTTACACCATGACCAGTAGTATACACAATCATAGTAGATGTACCATAAATTACATAACCTGCTGCAACTTGATTAGTACCTGGTTGTAAAAAATCTTCCATTGTTACTGGTGTACCGATGGGTGTAACCCTTCTATAAACCGAAAAAATAGTTCCTACAGAGACATTTACATCAATATTTGAAGAACCATCCAGTGGATCCATCAAAACAACGTATTTATTATTATGACTACTATCACTTCCCTCAACTGTAATGAATTCATCATTTTCTTCAGAGGCGATTCCGCATACAATTTCGCGGTTAATTAAAGTTTGAATAAAAACTTCATTAGCGTACACGTCTAATTTTTGTTGATCCTCCCCTTGAATATTTTGCACTCCTGCTGCTCCTACGATATCAACTAGCCCTGCTTTGTTTACTTTATAGTTAACCACTTTAGCAGCTAAACGGATAGAGTTAATGATTCTAGATAATTCACCTGACGAGTACTGAAAGGCATTTTGGTTTTCGATGATAAATTCCCCTAAGGTTTTGTTGCGTTCTTCCATCCCGAGATCGTTGTAGTTTAGTTAGTTTGAAGTCACAAATATCGTGTTTTTTGTGAAATTGATTTCAATAAAATTTACTTAGTTTATCACTATTGTATATTTGCCCCTTAAAAAAGATCTTTTTACTTTAAAAAAGCTTTATTTTAGGTAATCAACCATAAAAATTAAGAATACATGAATATTCGTAAAGGACAACCAGAAGACATGAGTGCAGTTTTAGGACTGATTCAGGAATTAGCTATTTTTGAAAAAGAACCTGATGCGGTGCTAGTAACTGTAGATGATTTAATTCGTGACGGCTTTGGTGCCAATCCACTATTTAATGTATTTGTTGCGGAAATAGAAGCAGAAAATGATAAAACTAGTACTGAAATAGTAGGAATAGCATTGTATTACTACCGTTTTTCTACTTGGAAAGGAAAAACGATTCATCTTGAAGACCTAGTGGTAAAAGAAAGTATGCGAGGAACTGGATTGGGCTATGCCTTATATTCTGAAATAATCAAGCAGGGTAAAAAAGATCAAGTACGCAGAGTAGAGTGGAATGTATTAGACTGGAACACTCCTGCAATTGATTTTTATGAAAAATCAGGTGCTAAAGTACTTAGAGATTGGTACGTTGTACAAATGGACGAGGCAGGAATTACTGACTTTGTTGAAAATAAATTAAAATAGAATTACAATTTTTGTTACATAATTATGAGAGTATTCAAATTTGGTGGTGCATCAGTAAAAGATGCCGAAGGAATTAAAAACGTATACGACGTTTTACAAAAAGTAGGGTTTGAGGACGTGCTTCTAGTTGTATCAGCAATGGGTAAAACAACTAATGCGCTTGAGGTGGTTATTAAGGATTACTTTGATAAATCAGTAGCCTTGCAATCCTCAGTACAAGAAATAAAAAAATACCACAATCAGATTTTGATGGATTTATTTGATGATGAAAACCATGCTGTTTTTACTGCAGTAAAAACACAGTTTGCAGATCTAGAATATTTTTTATCACATAACAAATCACCCAATTATAACTTTGTATACGATCAAGTGGTAAGTTTTGGTGAATTGATTTCGACAACTATTTTAAGTCATTACATGGACTACCGCGGTATCCAAACACAATGGCTGGATGTTAGAAACTTTATCAAAACTAACTCCAACTACAGGGATGCCGAAGTAAATTGGGAATTAACGCAGCAAAACATCTCTAAAAACGTTAAACGCAAAATGTTAAACGTTACTCAAGGGTTCTTAGGATCTGACGATAATAACTTCACCACTACTTTAGGTCGTGAAGGATCTGATTATACTGCTGCAATTTTTGCTTATTGCTTAAATGCCGAAAGTGTTACCATTTGGAAAGATGTTCCTGGAGTTATGAATGCTGATCCTCGCTACTTTGAAAATGCGAGTCTGCTAAACCAGATCTCGTATCGTGAAGCGATTGAATTAGCTTTCTATGGCGCCACAGTTATACACCCTAAAACATTGCAACCTTTACAAAAAAAGGAGATTCCTTTGTATGTAAAGTCATTTATCAACCCATTACTAAAAGGAACAAGCGTTTCTAAAGGTGTTGCTCTTGAACCCTATTTACCTTGCTTTATTGTAAAAAGAAATCAGTTATTAATCTCATTATCATCTATAGATTTCTCTTTTATTATGGAAGAAAATATTAGTGAAATTTTCGCCTTATTCCATCAACATAAACTAAAAGTGAATTTAATTCAAAACTCAGCTATTAGTTTCTCTGTTTGTGTAGAGGACAAATTTGATAATTTTACCGAACTGAACGCTATTTTATCTAAAAAATTCAAAGTTGATTTTAGTGAAAATGTTACACTATATACTATTAGACATTTTACTGATGCCGCTGCACAAACGGTAGAGGAAGGTAAAAATGTTATTTTAAAACAAATAAGTACCGAAACAATGCAGATTGTGACTAGCGAAAAATAATTACACTTTTCACACAGTAGCATACAAGACAATTAATTATACAGAATACACTACTTTTGGCATCTAGACGTTATTCTACCTATGATAAAAAAAGTATTGCTATTAGCGATGATATTTTATTTTTCTGGGCTTCATGCCCAGAAAAATAACTCGCTTTACAATACTAAAAAAATCCCCGTTACTAAAGACACCATTTACGTAGAAAAGGAAAGCCTAAATAGCTCCTTTTTTAACCTTTCGAATAAAAAAGGGGAAGTTATTAGTGATCACTTATATACAATCAACTTTCAAAAAGGATTTCTAATACTTTCTGACATTCTTGCCACTACAAAAGACTCAATAATTGTAAACTATCTCAAATATCCCGATTTTTTGACCAAAGTGTACCGCAATGAGAACATCACTGTTGTTAGTGCTGATATCAACGCTGATAAAATTTACAAGATAGATTCTAAAATTGCGGAGAAAAATATTCCTTTTGACGGGTTAAGCACATCTGGAAGTATCACACGAGGGATAACCATAGGAAATAATCAGAATAGTGTTTTAAACTCTAATCTAGACCTTCAAATTACAGGAAAACTTTCAGACAAGGTGAGTATAAGTGCGTCGCTTCAGGACAGTAATATCCCATTACAAGACGGAGGCTATTCTCAAAAACTGGATCAATTTGACAATATTTTCATGGAAGTTTACAGCGACGATTGGAATATTCGCGGCGGCGATGTTTTTCTAGAAAACAGAACCTCCAAGTTTCTCAACTTTAGTAAAAAAGTGCAAGGAATTAGCACCTCCTTTAATTTTGGAAATCAAGATACCAAAACCAACGTTTTTACAGCAGCAGCTTTAGTTCGAGGACAATATGCAAAAAGCAGCTTTACAGGGATTGAAGGAAACCAAGGTCCTTATAAATTAAGAGGTCAGAATAATGAGTTATACGTACTCGTTATCTCGGGATCAGAGCGCGTATACGTAAATGGGATTTTGCTAAAACGAGGAGAGAACAATGAATACACCATTGACTATAACGCGGGAGAAATTGTATTTACACCACTTTTCACCATTACATCTGAAATGCGAATTGTAATAGAATACCAATATACTGACAGAAATTACAGCCGTTTTGTGAGCTACTCAGGAGTCACTCACCAAAGTAAAAAATGGAGTTTTGGTTCTTACCTTTATTCTGAAAGTGACATTAAAAACCAACCTTTGCAACAAAACCTTTCCTCGGACCAAGTTGCTATCTTAGCTGAAGCGGGTAATGACACTACTCTAATGACTGCTCCCTCAGCTTTTAGCGATAGCTACTCCGATAATAAAATTCTATACCAAAAATTGCAAGCAAATGGAGTTGAATATTTTGAATATACTAATAATCCTGAACTGGAATTATTTAATGTTCGCTTTACCGCCGTTGGCGATAATAAGGGGGATTACAACATTAAAAATGCGAATAGTATTACGCGAATATATGAATATGTTGCTCCCGTAAATGGCGTTTCACAGGGGAGTTTCTCTCCCACAATACAGCTCATCGCTCCTAATAAAATTCAGATTGCTACTTTCCTCGGTCAATATACATCCACAGATAAAACAGTGGTCAATTTTGAAATTGCAACGAGTAACAACGACAAAAATTTATTCTCGGATCTTGACGATAATAAGAATACTGGAATCAGTGCCGAAATAAATGTAAAACAACGGTTGTACTCTAAAAAATGGAATCTTGATGCCTTTACAAATTATCAATTTATCCAGCAATCGTTTCAATCTGTAGAGCGACTGTATAGCATAGAGTTTGATAGAGATTGGAATTTAAACAACGTCGCTTTAGGTGATCAAAGTTTGCTTTCTACTGGACTAGTTTTTCAATTACAACCAAGTTCAACTAATTCTAATCGAGGAAATATATCTTACCAATTTGAGAAATTAGACTTCATCAATTCCTTTTCGGGAAACAGACACCTTTTCAACGGAAGGTATACTAATAAAAATTGGAACATAGCAAACCAAGGTAGTTATCTAAACAGTAGCGACCTAACTGATGTCTCAACCTTTCTCAGAAATCAAGCTCAATTAAAATACAACTTTGATAAAAATTGGGTTGGCTTAAGCCAAAGATTTGAAAATAACCAGAAAAAGAATAAAGAAACCAATCAACTAGGAGTTATTAGTCAACGTTTTTCAGAATACGGATTATCATTAGGACGTGGTGACAGCACCCGAGTTTATACTGAAATAGGATTCTTAAGTAGAATAAATGATAGTATTCAAAACGGAATATTACAACGAGTAAATCAATCTCAAACTTATTACTTAAAATCAAAACTTATTCAAACAGATAAAAGTGATCTTTCTGTTTACGCCAATTATAGGGTTTTAAATTTCGAAGATAATAGTAAAAGAAAAGAACCTTCATTAAACTCCAGAATAGTGTATAATGACCGCTTCTTTAATCAGTTCCTGCAAAGCAGCACCGCTTACGAAACCAACTCAGGTTCTATTGCACAACAAGAATTCACCTACCTAGAGGTAGCAGTAGGTCAAGGGATTTATACCTGGAATGACTACAATAACAATGGTATTCAAGAGCTGCAGGAATTTGAAGTAGCACCATTTATAGACCAAGCAAAATATATTAGAGTATTTTTACCTAACAGAGTTTTTGTAAAAACGCATCAAACTAAATTCTCCCAAGCCCTAATTCTAAATCCTCTTAAGTGGCAAAATGACGTTGGTTTTAAAAAACTATTTTCCTACTTCTACAATCAAACATCCTTTTTAATCGATCGCAAAACTAAAAATGACGGAGGCAATTTTGAATTAAATCCTTTTAGTTCCAATCAAAGTGAAGTATTAGGCTTAACCTCTAGTTTTAGAAATAGTTTGTTTTACAATCGTGGGAAACAAAACCACTCTATAACTTACACTTATGTTCAAAACCAGGTGAAAAATTTACTATCGATAGGTTCTCAGGAATCGAAAAACAATTCACATCAGCTACAATATGCTCATTTGTACCAAAAGAGTTGGCTTTTTAGTTTTTTAACAAAAACGATTCAAACAGGAATTACCTCAGAGAATTATGTTGAGAAAAATTATACAGTTGGCGGGTACCAAATCGCTCCAAAAATAAGCTACCTGTTTTCTAAAAGCACGAGCTGGGATATTTTCTATGAACTACAAAACAAAGAGAACAAAATAGGAAACTTTGAAAAGCTACTACAAAATAGATTTGGAACCTCTTTTTCCTATGCAGGAGAAAAAAAAATCACACTAAATGGTGAGGTATCTTTTTATCAAAATAAATTTGAGGGAGATCCACAGTCTTCTGTCGGATTCCAAATGTTAGAAGGATTACAAACGGGACAAAATCTAACATGGAGATTGTTGTTACAGAAAAATATAACCCAGTTTATGGATATTAACCTTAACTACCAAGGTAGAAAAAGCGAGTTTTCAAAAACTATTCATACTGGTAATGTGCAGCTAAGAGCCTATTTTTAACAAAATTAATAGTTTGATAATATCAATCCCCTAAAGACAGAAGCTACTTTGTGTAAATTGGTACTTCTAAAGGTATACTAAGTAATGATGAAAAACAACGCTCCAAAAAATGTTTTAATAGCTCCTTTAAATTGGGGATTGGGTCATGCTACAAGATGTATCCCTATTATTAAAGCTTTACATGAATACGGCCACATTCCTATCATTGCATCAGATGGTATTGCACTTGATTTGCTTCGTAAAGAATTTCCCTATCTAAAAATGCTAGAGCTACCTTCGTATCAAATAGAATACGCCAAGAAAGGAAAGCATTTTAAATGGAAGCTGCTAAAAAGTTTACCTAAAATGACTGCTGCTGTTTTAAAGGAAAAAAAAATAGTAGAACGATGGATCACTGAACATGATATCGATGGTATCATATCTGATAATCGACTAGGAGTACACAGTAAAAAAGTTCCCTCAGTATTTATTACACATCAACTAAATGTTATGACAGGAAATACCACCTGGATAACTAGCAAAATACACCAATATATCATCAAGAAATTCACATGCTGCTGGATTCCAGACTTTGAAGGGATACCAAATTTGGCGGGTGATTTAAGCCACACGAGAAGCAAAAAATTAAATTTAAAATATATCGGACCATTGAGTCGGATGCATAAAAAAACGGTAGATGATAAGTACCAGCTTATGATCATTTTATCTGGTCCCGAGCCTCAACGAACTTTATTAGAAGAACGTTTAAAAGGCGAAATTGTCAGCTATCCTCATCCACTATTATTTGTTAAGGGCATTATCGAAAAGGAACAGAAAAAGGAGCAAATACACAATACTACTTACTATAATTACATGAACAGTAAACAACTGGAGCGTGCTTTTAACGAGAGTTCGCTAGTACTTTGTCGTTCTGGTTATACATCGATAATGGATCTAGCAGAACTTGAGAAAAAAGCCTTTTTTATACCTACTCCGGGACAATATGAACAACTGTATCTAGCTGAAAAACTAGAGAGAGAAGGTATTGCACCTTATGCTTTGCAAGATGAATTTAAAATTGAGAATTTGGCAGAGGAGAAAAGTTACACAGGACTAACGACTAGCAAAGACAAAAAAAATTGGAAAGAGTTATTTGAAATATTTAAACGATTAGAGCAATGAAATTGAATAAAAAAAAATTGCCATTTTACACAATCACCTTATCAATTTTAATTGCTTTTTCTAAAGTAAAAGAGAATTCAGACCCTACACCATACTCACTTTCGACATAAATCTTTTCCTTATGGGCTTCGATAATATGTTTGACAATTGCCAACCCAAGACCTGAACCACCTTCAGATCGGGAACCGCTTTTATTAACTCTGTAAAAACGTTCAAAAAGACGTGGTATATTTTGTTGCTCGATTCCTTCTCCGTTGTCACTGATGCGAACTAGTACTTTTTCCTTGGTTAAATTAATTACCGCAACCTCGGTAAGTCCTTTGGATTTGCCATATTTAATGGAGTTAACCAATAAGTTTTCGACAATTTGTTGAATTCTATCTTTATCGCCTCGAACATAATTAGGATGGACAGGACTGTTCTCAAAAACTAAAGAGATTTTCTTTTTATCCGCTTTCATTTCTAATAAGTCAAAAACATTTTGGATCAGTTCTACGATATCAAAATCAGTATATTCAAGATTTAAATCGCCAGACTCTAATTTAGTTATCATATCTAAATCTTCTACAATATAGATAAGGCGCTCCACACCTTTTTCAGCTCGCTTGAGGTATTTTTTACGAATGGCCTTATCCTCCATAGCGCCATCAAGAAGAGTAGAAATATATCCTTGTACAGTAAAAAGCGGTGTTTTTAATTCATGTGAAACGTTTCCTAGAAATTCTCTACGGTACTCCTCCCGAACTTGAAGCATTTCGATTTCAAGTTTTTTATCCGTTGCAAACTTCTTAACCTCCCTCGTTAAGGTTTCCATATCTGTAGTTATGGGCTGATTAAGAATTGAACTCGACTCTAATAGCGAAACATCATCATAAATTTTCTTTACACGTCGGTAAATGAAACGTTCAACACGATATTGCAATACGATAAAGGAAAATGTATAGATTACAAGAATGAAAATAATTTCAAATAATAGTAAACTTTTAAAAGTGTAGTCAAACAATGACATCAATAAAAGCACTACAAAGACTGTAGAAAAAACGCTAATAAACAAAGCCGACTTTATCGCAAACTTATACGTTTTTTTAAAATTAATTTTCATTTATATTTAATGATTTAAACAGAGATAAAACGTTTTAGGAATACCGTTTTAAGAATTGTGATGTGATTATACTTCGAACTTGTATCCAACTCCTTTGATTGTTTTGAATAATTCTTCTCCAATTTTTTCACGAAGTTTTCTAATATGAACATCGATAGTTCGACCACCAACAACCACTTCGTTACCCCAAACTTTATCTAAAATCTCATCTCGTTTAAACACTTTTCCTGGCTTAGAAGCCAATAGGTAAAACAACTCGAATTCCTTCCTTGGCAGAGCGATTTCGATACCGTCTTTTACAATTTTGTATTCCTCACGATTAATTTCGATACCTCCTACATTAAGCGTTTCGCTGTTTTGCTCTTTTTCTTTAAGTCTTCGAAGTAAAGCTTTTACTTTACTCACCAATAATTTGGGTTTAATTGGCTTGGTAATATAATCATCAGCGCCAGCATCAAAACCTGCCACTTGAGAATAGTCTTCGCTTCGTGCGGTCAAAAAAGTAATTAATACGTTATTTAACTCCGGAATTTTTCTGATATTTTCGCAAGCCTCCATGCCGTCCATTTCTGGCATCATTACATCCATTATAATTAAGTCTGGGATTTCCTTTTTTGCTTTTGCAATAGCTTCCTTACCATTAGTTGCAGTAAAAATTTGATACCCTTCCTGGGTTAAATTATAACCCACAATTTCTAAAATATCTGGCTCATCATCTACCAGTAAAATTTTCGTGTTTTTCTTTTTCATAAGGAGCAAATTTAACATTGCATTTGTAAATGTAACAATAAATGAATTGTTAAAATAACGTATTAACCATAATTTAATTTCATAACATTATCATAATACTAAAGACATCTAATGATAACCTCGAGATAACTTGCACTTAATATAATGGTCCTTACTTTGCAAAAAATTTAAACACAGATGAAACTTAAATTATTTATTTTGACATTTTTAATCAGTACACTTTCATTTGCACAAAGCAAAGGAACTATAACTGGAGTACTAACCGATAAAGATTCAAATAACGAAACACTCCCTTTTGCAAATGTAATTCTAAAAGGCACACCTATAAACGCAACAACAGATATTGATGGTAAGTACACCCTATCTGCTGCTGCAGGAAGTTATATAATTCAATTTAGTTTCATAGGATATGAATCAGTTGAGATTCCTGTAACTGTAGTAAGCGGTCAAACAATCACATTAAACAAAGCGCTAGGAGCATCAAGCTATAAACTAGACGATGTAATAATTAGAACTACCGTTAGTCGACAAAAAGAATCTGCTTTATTACTAGATCAAAAAAATGCAGTAGAGATTAAGCAAAGCATTGGAACACAAGAATTAGCTCGTAAGGGAGTAAGTGATGTAGCAACCGCTGTCACTAAAACTACGGGTATTACTAAACAAGAAGGATCTGGAAATATTTTTGTTAGAGGACTTGGAGATCGTTACAACTCGACTACGATGAATGGATTACCAATCCCGTCTAATGATCCTGAGAAAAAGAATTTAAATCTTGAAATTTTCTCTACAGATATTGTTGAGTACATCTCAATAGACAAAGTATACGGCGGTAGTATTTACGGAGATTTCGCTGGAGGTAACGTTGATATCATTTCTAAAGATTATAAAGGAAATGGATTTTTGAAACTTGATGTTGGTTCAAAAATAAACACCAACGCTGTTGCCGAAGATAATTTCAACCTAAGAACTGGTTATAACAAATTGGGGTTTACAAATCAATCGATACCAAGTAATCCACTTACACAATTTAACTACAGTTCACTTCAATTAAAAGGTTACAATCCCATAGCAACCTCTTTATCTCTTTCAGGTGGAAAATCATTCGATGTAGGTTCAGAGGGAAAACTAAGTTTCTTTGCAACCGCATCGTTTAGTAACGATTTTTCTTCAAAGAGTAATGGAACAGCTAAAGCTAGTGTGAATGGAAACGGGATTGCAAACAAAATTTTTGAGTCATACACTGACTTAAAATACGAGACTAATACAACTGCAATGGCTAATATTGGATACAAATTCAATGCTAACAACAAAATAAGTTATAACACAGTTTACATCAACACATCAAAGCAATCTACTGAGGAATATTTTGGTTTTATTGTAGATTTAGCTAATGATGGTAATGGTTTAATTCGTCGTTTTAACTACGAAAAAAACAGCGTATTAATCAACCAACTTCTTGGAGAGCATAAAATTGGAGATCGCTCTAAATTGAACTGGGGCGTATCGTACAATATCATCAATGGAGATATGCCTGATCGAGTACAAAATATTTTTAGAAAAGAGGCAAACGGATTTCAATTATCGAGTATATCAGCTCCCGATAACCACAGATACTTCCAAAAGTTAAAAGAGGATGAATTAGCTGCAAACGCCTCTTACGACTATAAATTTAATAAAAATGCAGAAGGTGATTTCTTAGGTAAAGTTACTTTTGGTTTAAATGAGCGAATTAAATCAAGAGGTTTTCAAGCGACTCAATTTAACATCAAAGCAACTAATGGAAATACAAATACAATCGTTGATCCTACCAACCTAGATTTATTTTACAACCAACCTAATTTTGATAATGGTAATTTTACAATCGCCACTTTTAGAGGAAACTCTCAAGTAGCCAACGCATTATTTCCTCAAACCTATGGAGGTGACTTGATGATTCATGCTGCATTTGCAAATACCGAATACAAGTTCAACAAGCTAACTGCCGTACTTGGACTAAGAGGAGAAAATATTACTCAAAAAGTGGTTTGGAACACACAATTGGGAGATATAGGAGAAGATGAATTGAAAAAAACAGCGTTCTTACCTAGTTTAGTGATGAAATACGAATTAAACGATAAGCAAAATTTACGTTTAGGATTGAGTAAAACTTATACTTTACCTCAATTTAAAGAAAGAGCTCCTTTTATTTATGAAGAAGTACTTCAAGTAAAAGTAGGAAACAAAGATTTATATGCATCTGATGATTACAATTTAGATTTAAAATGGGAAATGTTCCCTAAAAGCGATGAGTTACTATCAGTAACAGCATTTGGTAAGTATATTTTAAACCCAATGAATGAGGTTACGGTATCGTCATCTTCAAATGACATCTCATACATCAACACAGGAGATTATGGTTATGTAGCTGGAGCTGAAGCCGAATATAGAAAGCAACTTTTTAATTCGGATTCTAACAATGCTAAAAAACTATCAGCAGGATTAAACGTTTCTTATTTATATAGTAGTCAAGAATTAGACTCAGAAAAAGTAAAAAGAGAAACTAACTTCCAAGTTGATTTTACAAATGCAAAGGGAAAATTTACTGGAGCATCGAACTTATTGCTTAATGCTGATTTGACTTACTTTAATGAATGGAATAATAGTAATAGCAACTTAACAACAACTATAGCATACACCTACTTTTCAGACAGAGTAAATGCAATTGGAACAAGTAGTAAAGGAGATTTAGTAGACAAAGCATTTGGATCTTTAGATTTTATCGCTAAATCTCAACTAACAGAGAAATTAGGAATTGGTTTGGTTGCAAAAAACTTGTTAAACCCAGCTATAAAAAGAGTGCAAGAAAACACTAATGCTGATGTAAACGTCCTTTCATATAAAAAGGGTGCAACGATAAGTTTGAGTTTAAATTACCAATTGTAATTAATAACCTAGTATTCTTGAGTACAAACAAAGAGCAGCTTTACAGCTGCTCTTTGTTGTTTTATCGCGCTCACTCCTATCCTATTTAAAAAACATTAATAATCTAACACGACAACGCTAAATAGCTTACAGGGATTCTAATTAACTTTAAATTAATGTTGAAATAGCTTTTTAGTAAACTAACATTCATGTTTAGATAACATCAAAATAAAACACTTGCTGCATCTTTGTAGAAGAAAAATAAATAAAACTATTACTAAACAATCATGAAAAAATCAACTGTAAAATTATTCGGGATTTTAACATTAGCTGCAGGTTTAATTACTAGCTGTTCTTCTAGTGACAACCCTACGCCTACAACACCACCGTCATCTACTTTTACTGCAGATGCAAACAACTTCCAAGGAACTATTAACGATGGTAGTGTAACTCTAGATGCAACAAAGGTTTATAAATTAACAGGGAAAATCCAAGTTAACAGCGGAGCTACATTAACCATACCTGCTGGAACAATTATTCAAGGAACAGGCGGAACACAATCGTATATCGCAATTGCACAAGGCGGAAAATTAAACGTAGAAGGAACTGCAGTAAAACCTGTAGTTATGACTTCTGGTTTAACTACAAAAGCGGCAGGAGACTGGGGTGGATTAGTGATTTGCGGAAAAGCACCTATCAACCGTATTAACGGAGGAGCTGGAACGGCTCAATCAGAAGTTGCTGATTTAACTTATGGAGGAACAATCGCTAACGATAATTCTGGTTCAATCAAATACCTAAGAATTGAATATGCAGGAGCCGCTTTTAATAGTGAAAAAGAATTTAATGGTCTTTCATTATTTGGTGTTGGTTCAGGAACAACTATTGATTATGTTGAGTTTTTTCAAGGAGCTGACGATGGAGTTGAGTTTTTTGGAGGAACAGTAAATACATCTAACTTAATTTCTATCGGAAACGAAGATGATCAGTTTGACTGGACAGAAGGATGGTCTGGAACAAACACTAACTGGTATGGAAAACTTGGATTTGGAAAAGGGAATAGAGGAATTGAAGCAGATAATTTCGAATTAGGTTATGCTTTTGCTCCTATTGCTAATCCTTCGATCACAAACTTAACACTAGTAGGACCTGGAAGTGCTCCAGCAACTGGAACATGGTTAGAGAATGATGCTATCAAACTAAGAAGAGGAACAAAAGGAGTTTTCACAAACGTTTTCTTAAGCAGCTGGAAAGTTGGATTTAATGTAGAAAACGACGAAACAATTGCTTTTATCCCAACTGGTCTAAAAGCAGTAAGCGTAAATTACACTACAGATGTAGCTACTAAAACATCTGGTAAATTGAATAGCGGAGTTGCTACTAGTGTTTCTGCAATTGTAACTTCTGAAACTGCTTCTTCTGGTGCTGGAAATGGAGCAAGCATGCCTACATGGGCAGCAGGATGGTCTGTAGGATTTTAATTTTTACAGTATAAATAAAATATTAAACTGCCTTTCTAACTGGAAGGCAGTTTTTTTGGTATAATATTTGAATTATTTTTAATATATTTACATTACTAAACAGAGGGAATGAAAAAAAACTACTTTTATACAACACTCTTATTGGTATTCTTCTTCTCCTTGAACCTCAGCGCTCAAGAAAGCAAGCAAGTACTCAAACAACAAGAATCCGCAACGATTGAGGGGTTAAGCGTGTATCCAAACCCTGTGACTAATGGTAAAGTATACGTTGGTACTAAAAACGACAGTAATAAAGAAATTATTATATTCGATCTTCTAGGCAAAAAAGTATTACAAACTATGCTTAGCACTAGAGAGCTGAATATTTCTAATCTTATTCCTGGTGTCTATATCATAAAAATAAATGAAGATAATGCTACAGCCACTCGAAAATTAATAGTTAGATAAATTATATTTCAATTATAAAAAAAGCTCCATTTTGACAAATGGAGCTTTTTGCTTTTAGATTTCTGCACGACTTAAAAGTCTTATTATATTCTTAAATTAATACCTTTGCTAAAAAAATAGTCTTGATCACAGCTACTGATATATTTACCATTTCGACTCAAAAGCAATTTGAAAAAATAGCTTTAAAAACGTTCCGTTTTCAATACGAAAACAACCTAGTTTATAAAGAGTTTTGTGATTTATTACAAACCAATGTTTCTAAGGTTAAGTTACTATCACAAATTCCGTTTTTACCTATTCAATTTTTCAAAAGCCATGAAGTAGTTTCTAATACAAATCCCATCCAACAAACGTTCACTAGTAGCGGCACAACTGGAATGATCACCAGTAAACATCTTGTGACCGATACTTCACTTTATGAAGAAAGTTACCAAAAAGGATTTTCAGAATTTTATGGAAACATCGAAGATTACGTAATTCTTGCCTTGTTGCCTTCTTATCTTGAAAGAGAAGGATCTTCATTAATTTACATGGTCGAAGATTTGATAAAATGCTCCAATCGCTCTGAAAGTGGATTTTACTTGCACGATCATGATGAATTAATAAAAAACCTCATCGCACTAGATCAATCAGGGCAAAATGTTATTTTGATTGGAGTGACCTATGCCTTATTGGATTTAATTGAGAAACATCAATTCCAGTTACAAAACACAATCATAATGGAGACGGGAGGAATGAAAGGCAAGCGAAAAGAAATGATCAGAGAGGAATTACACCAACAACTTTGTGCTGGCTTTGGGGTTACTGTTATTCATTCTGAATATGGGATGACTGAGTTACTTTCACAAGCCTATTCACTTGGTGAAGGCATATTTGAATGTCCTACGTGGATGCAAATCATCGTTCGCGATACCGAAGATGCGCTTACTTACATTCCACATGGTAAAACAGGCGGTATTAATGTAATCGACTTGGCCAACCTCAACTCTTGCTCCTTTATTGCAACCCAAGATTTAGGCAAAAAAATCACTAATAATTCTTTTGAAATCCTAGGTCGTTTTGACAATTCGGATATTCGAGGATGCAATTTAATGGTGCTATGATATGAAATCCGTCAGACTCCTAATTCTTTTATTTTTCCTTTTTGACTTCGTGGCACACAGTCAAAGTGATGATCTGGAATTGACTTTAGATTCGATTGCTTCTGTCGATAAGAACAATCAAAGAATCTTCACCATTCACTACCAAATCAAAAACAAAACAACTAGACCACTCTCGTTTATTCTCAACCCTTACAAAATTCGATCTAATGTTTCAAATGCATTATCCTGGACACCATCATATCGACTGTATCAAAAAGAAACCCGTATTGACGTCGAAAGTATTTCTAGCCCCATAACAAACGAGAAAAACAATAAAGATTTTATAGATAAGATGTCCAAAGAATTAAGGGAGAACAAAGGGAATTTAGACAACTATCTGATCAAAAAACAAAACGAAATAAGAGAGGCTTCTAGCAATAGCATCATGAGTACTATTATTATGCTAAACCCTCATGAAAGTAAAAGCTATGCTGCGTCCTTTATGTGGGACAAAAACAGATATGTCACCCACTATGACAACGAGTACTATCTTGACGAAAAAATACCGCATTACCTTGATCTAGTATTAATTTTAATGAAAGAAGAGCTCTATTCTACATTACTTCCTGAAGATAAGGTTACTATAGAAGCTAACAAAACCATTATAAAAGGATGGCTTAGTTCGAATAAAGTTGAAATTAATTTTAAAGAGTAAGCTTCATTTTTAGACAAAAATAAACCCAACACTATTTTACAGTCTTGGGCTATTTAATTTTCATTAGATCGGGTTAAACAATTCTTACCACAAAATAATTTTTCTTTCCGCTTTGCAACAAGACAAATTGGTTGTTGATCAAATCTTTTGCAGAAAGTATAAAATCCTCTTTTATTTTCTCTCTGTTAACTGAAATTGAATTGGCTGTCAGAGCTCTTCTCGCCTCCCCATTTGATTTAAAGAAACCTGTTTTTTCGTTCAAAACAGCTACAATATCAATACCTGCTTCAATTTCATTTCTTGCTATCTCTGCTTGAGGAACACCATCAAATACATCTAAGAAAGTAGCTTCGTCCAGTTCTTTCAAATCATCAGAAGTTGAATTCCCGAATAAGATTGCAGAAGCTTTAATTGCGTTTTCTAAATCCAATGCAGAATGCGCCATTGTAGTCACTTCATCAGCAAGTCTTTTTTGCAAAATACGTAAGTGTGGAGCTTCGTTGTGTTCTATTATTAGGGCTTCAATAACTTCTTTCGTTAAAAAAGTAAATATCTTAATGTATTTTTCTGCATCTGCATCTGAGGTATTTAACCAATATTGGTAAAACTTGTAAGGCGACGTACGTTTAGCATCTAACCAAATGTTTCCTCCTTCGGATTTACCAAACTTAGTACCATCTGCTTTAGTTATCAAAGGACAAGTCAAAGCATAAGCTTTCCCGCCTTCTTTCCTCCTTACTAATTCTGTTCCGGTAGTAATATTACCCCACTGATCAGAACCTCCCATTTGTAGCGTACAGTTTTTCTCCTTGTACAAATGCATAAAGTCATAACCTTGTACTAATTGGTATGTGAATTCCGTAAAAGACATTCCCTCAGCTGCATCTGATGTTAATCGTTTTTTTACAGACTCTTTAGACATCATGTAATTTACTGTAATATGCTTTCCAATATCACGGATGAAATCCAAAAATGAAATCTCTTTCATCCAGTCATAATTATTAACCAATTCTGCTGCGTTTGAAGCATCTGACGTGAAATCTAAAAACCGACTCAATTGTATTTTTATAGCTTCCTGATTGTGTCTAAGAGTTGGTTCATCTAATAAATTTCGCTCATTAGATTTTCCTGATGGATCACCAATCATTCCTGTCGCACCTCCTACAAGAGCTAATGGTTTGTGGCCGGCGATTTGAAAGTGTTTTAAAAGCATCACACCAACTAAATGTCCTATATGCAATGAATCTGCAGTTGGGTCAATACCCACATATGCCACACGCATTTGTTCCATCAAATGTTCTTCTGTGCCGGGCATAACATCGTGGAGCATTCCTCTCCAAGTTACTTCTTCAATAAAATTTTTCATTCTAGTACGTATAATTTTATGCAAATATAAAATATAATGTGGATTGGCTTATTTGTTTGCAAGCTTAATCTAAAAAAATCATAAATACTGCTTCCTATTTTGTAAATTCGCTATATGATTTTAGTAACAGGAGGAACCGGTTTAGTGGGTGCACATTTATTAGTACATATACTATCGCACAGCGATGAAAATCAGTCTATGGTACGTGCCACTTATCGCACCGCTGACACTATTGACAAAACAAAATCATTATTTGATCGCTACCATAAAACAATTCTTTTTGACCGCATCGAATGGGTACAAGCAGACATAATAAACATTCCAGCGCTAGAGATTGCCTTTAAAGGAATAACACTAGTTTATCATTGCGCCGCCTTTATTTCTTTTGATTCCAAAGATGAAGAGAAATTACGAAAAATAAATATTGAAGGAACCGCAAATATTGTGAATTTTGCAATAGCAAAAGGAATCAAAAAATTATGTCATATTAGCTCTACTGCAGCCCTAGGCGACGTCTTGAGTACCGAAACAATAATAACAGAAGCTGCAGAGTGGAATCCTGAAAAAAAACACAGTGATTATGCTATTTCTAAATATGGGGCCGAAATGGAGGTATGGCGCGGGCAGCAAGAAGGACTTGATGTTATAATTGTAAATCCAGGAGTAATTGTAGGACCTGGATTTGAAGATCAAGGTAGTGGTGAGTTAATAAAAAAAGTTGAAAAGGGAATGCCATACTATACGTTAGGCACAACTGGGTTTATTGCAGTTACTGATGTAGCTACAATTGTTTATAACCTCATGAATAGTACCATTAAAAATGAACGCTATACTTTGATTGCTCAAAATATTATTTACAGAGACTTCCTAAATACTGTCGCAAATGCAATTGGCGTAAAGGCACCAAAAAGAGAAGCTAGCCCTTTTTTAATAGAAATAGCTTGGAGAATAGATGCAGTAGTTAGCTGGATACTTAATCGTAAAAGAAAATTAACACAGGCTGTAGCAGTTGCTTCTTATTCGACTAATATGTACTCAAATGAGAAAATAAAGACAGCCTTAGATTATCCATTTCTTGACGTTCATACGTATATCAAAAAGAGCTTCAGTTAAATAAAGTCTAGAGTTATAATTTTATTGTAAGGTTGCTCTTTTTATTACTTCCTCTTTACTCATAACTGCTTTTTTATTTAAAATAGAATCTTTTTTCAGTTTCGCTTTACCCTTTATGGCTTGCAAAGAATCTTTCCTGCTTTTACTGTTTTTATTAATTTTAACGACTGAATCTAACACTGTTTTCTTACGTTCGATAAGTTTAATAAGCTCGTCATACATGTTTTTATACTCAACATAATCTGAGGCATAATACACGTTGCTCTGTGCTAATTGCAAACTATCTACTTGATACTTCTTGTAAATGTAATTAGCTGAATTGATTTGGTTGCTATCTAACGATTCTGGCTTACTATACTTGATTCCTTCCAGAATGGCCAAATCATACATAATATCAATCATCTTATTTTTCTCTATAAGTCGGTCAGGCTTTGCAATAACCTCCTCTTTACAGCTAACAAATAAAATCAAAAGCATTAAAAACGATAGTATTTTTTTCATCAGTATATTTTATCGATCAAACAACAATCTTTTTCCTGCTCGGATATTTTTAACTTTAAAAGCGTTGTAAACTAATTTACCATTTACAAAAGTATGTGTAATTCTTGATTTAAAAGTAAAACCTTCAAAAGGAGACCAACCACATTTAGCAAAAATATTTTCTTTTTTTACACTCCATGGCAATCCAGCATTAACTATAACTAAATCAGCAAAATAGCCCTCTTTAATAAAACCACGATTTTCTATTTTGAAAATCTTCGCAGGATTATGGCACATTTTTTCTACAATCTTCTCAACACTAATTTTTCCTTGGTGAAATGCCTCAAACATTGCTACAACAGCATGTTGCACTAATGGCCCGCCCGAAGGAGCATTTAAATAGGATTGTTGCTTTTCTTCTAAAGTATGAGGGGCATGATCTGTAGCGATAACATCGATTCGACCATCAAGCAATGCTTCCCAAAGTGCGTTTCTGTCGTTAGCTGTTTTTACAGCTGGATTCCACTTAATCAAATTTCCTTTGGTAGCGTAATCGTCATTCGTAAACCATAAGTGATGAATACAAACCTCAGCGGTAATTTGTTTTTTCTCCAAAGGAATTTTGTTTGTAAACAAATCCATTTCCTTTGCAGTCGAAAGATGAAAAATATGTAAACGAGCTCCTGTCTTTTTAGCAAGCGCAATAGCATTTGATGAAGAGATATAGCAAGCCTCTTCAGATCGAATTAAGTGATGTGCGGTAATAGGTACCTCTTCACCAAACTCTTCTTTATATTTTTCTAAATTATTTTTTATAGTTGTCTCATCTTCACAATGAACAGCAATTAATAGTGGTGTACTAGAAAATATTTTCTCTAGCGTAGCTTGATTATCAACCAACATATTTCCTGTTGAAGAACCTAAAAATATTTTAATTCCTGCAACATTTTTGGGATTAGTCTTTAGAACTTCTTCCAAATTATCATTAGTCGCACCCATCATAAACGAGTAATTCGCGTAAGAGTTATCAGCTGCTAATTGATATTTTTCTTCAAGAATTTCTTGAGTAACAGCATTAGGAACCGTGTTGGGTTGCTCTATGAAAGAGGTGATACCTCCCGCAACTGCAGCCCTTGATTCTGACTCGATATCCCCTTTGTACGTTAAACCTGGCTCTCTAAAATGAACTTGATCATCAATTGCACCTGGCATCAAATAATTACCTTCGGCATCAATAATAAGGCAATCAGAAGATTTCGCGCTAATACTTTCTGAAATTTCAACAATAATGTCATTTTCAATTAAAACATCGCCTTCAAAAATCGCTCCTTCATTTACTATTTTGGCATTCTTAATTAAAACCTTGTTCATTGTTTTTGTATTATAATCTATTAATTAATTTTTTTAATCTTAGGGAAATCACTCCAAAAACGGCTTCTACAATGATTGAATTACTCATTTTAGACTCCCCTTTGGTTCTATCAGTAAAAATAATGGGCACTTCTACAATATTGAATTTGTGACAAAATGTTCTATACTTCATCTCAATTTGAAAAGCATAACCAACAAATTTAATTTTATTGATCCCAATATTCTCCAGTACTTTTCTCTTGTAGCAGACAAATCCTGCCGTTGCATCATGAATTTTCATCCCTGTAATTATCCGCACATATACTGATGCAAAATAAGATAATAACACACGATTTAATGGCCAATTAACAACATTTACACCTGTAACATAACGAGAACCAATTGCTAAATCGGCATTTCCAAAATGGCATGCATTATACAATTTTTCAAGATCAGTAGGGTTGTGCGAAAAATCAGCATCCATTTCAAAAATATAGTCGTATTTTTTATCTAATGCCCACTTAAAGCCATGCACGTAAGCCGTACCTAAACCTCCCTTTTTCTTTCTGTTTTCTAAAAATAATTTGCCTTCAAATTCCGTTTGCAGTAGTCTAACCTTGTCTGCGGTATGATCAGGTGAATTATCGTCAACAATAAGCACGTGAAAAGATTTATGTTGAGAGAGCACTGTTCGAATAATGCTTTCTATATTTTCTATTTCGTTATAGGTAGGAATTATAACAATACAATCGCTCATTTT
>Ga0180008_1000094_pt1 | contig 90088 bp, 76 predicted proteins | sample MM_PW_MetaG_FD_121121 | JGI IMG/M metagenome (GOLD analysis project Ga0180008, IMG submission 121121) | Groundwater microbial communities from the Aspo Hard Rock Laboratory (HRL) deep subsurface site, Sweden - MM_PW_MetaG | ecosystem: Environmental > Aquatic > Deep subsurface > Groundwater... | reverse complement strand
GCGTCGTAGCCGTACTTGATGAAAAGAGCCTCTGTCGCATCCAGCAGTCGAGTCTTGGTTACATTTGGAGCGCTGAGTTTCTTCGCGACCATATAAGTTCCACGGGGGAAATATGTTTTAAAAAAAAATTTGATTTTTTATACCGGGGCAGGTGCGCGAAAGCAAGTAGTGACACTGCGCCATACTATCCAAACGCCGTGCCGATCGCCCTGTAAACGGTTTTCCAGGGGCTGGCGCCGGTGCTTTTTAACCCCAGGCATCCGCTCTGCCACACCAAAAACCGCTCTATCTCTGTAGCTGGCGAAGCCGCTGGATCACAGTTACTATTCAAACAATGTTTTTAAAACAAGAATAAAAACCAGCTGTTGGCTGCCGCGCCACAGACCCTGAACATGTTACAAATATTTTCAGGATCAAACCGGGTTGCCACAGCGCAAGGCGTAGTCATGATGACAGACACCCCAACGCTCCCAGGCTTTATTTCTCTGCAAGGCATCGGCAAAAGCTATCAACTGGCCGGGCAGCACCTGAGCATTCTCAACGATGTCAGCCTGTCCATCGCCCGCGGAGAAAGCTGCGGCATCCTTGGCGCTTCCGGCTCCGGCAAAAGCACCCTGCTCAACATCCTCGGCCTGCTGGACCTGCCCGACTGCGGCGCCTATCACTTCGCCGGCCACGACATATTCGACGCCACAGCGGATCAACTGGCCGCGATTCGCAACCAGCAGATCGGCTTTGTGTTCCAGAGCTTCAACCTGCTGCCGCGCCTCAGCGCCTTGGACAACGTAGCCCTGCCCCTGGCTTATCGCGGGGTGTCGCGCCAGGAATCGGTGGCGCGGGCCCTGCATATGTTGGAGCAGGTCGGCCTGGCCGAACGGGCCCACCACCGCCCCGCCGACCTCTCCGGCGGCCAGCGCCAGCGGGTGGCCATTGCCCGGGCGCTGGTGGGCGCGCCAGGGGTGATCCTGGCTGACGAGCCCACCGGCAACCTCGACAGCCACACCGCCCGCGACATCATGGATCTGCTGCTGGCCCTGAACCACGAGCAGGGCGTCACGTTGATCATCGTCACCCACGACGCGCATATCGCCGAACGCCTGAACCGTCAGGTATTGGTACGCAACGGCGTGGTCCATGAGGCTGAGTGCGTATGAGCCTGGGGGTCGCACAGAGCCTGAGCCAATTGCTCCACGAAGCGTTTGTCAGCCTGCGAACCCTGGGCAAGCGCTCCATCCTGGCCTTGCTGGGAATCGTCATCGGCAGTTCGTCGGTGGTCGCGCTGATCAATATCGGGCATAACGCCGCCGAAGATGCGGCCATGATTTTCAAGGACATGGGCACCGACACCCTGGTGGCGCAGTTCCCGCCCAAGGCCGGCAGTGTGGCGCGCATGCCCAACAGCCTCAATCTGCAAGCCGTACACCAGGCGGTGCCCGGCATTGCCCATATCGGCGCGATTTCCTCGTTCAGCGGCCCCGTCATCTTTCATGGCCGCACCACCAACGCCGGCTTGATTGGCAGCACCCCTGGCCTCAAGGACGCCATGCGCCTGGTACTGCGCGAAGGTCGCTTCCTGTCCGAGTTCGACAGCGGCGAAACCTTCGCGGTGATCGGCGACCAGATCGCCCAGGCGTTAAGCGCGCCCGGCGACCCATTGCGCCTGGGCGATCGGGTGCGGGTCAACGACTATCTGTTCCTGATCATCGGCATCCTGCAGAACCAGCCGCGGTCGATGCTGATCCCGGTGCAAATCAACGAATCACTGTTCATCCCTGCCGCCGGCATGCGCCGCATCTATTCCTCACCCCAGGTCGGCAGCGTAGTCCTGCGCGCAGCGGCCGGCCAGGACATGGAGCGCATCGCCGCCGACGCCACCAAGGCCTTGAGCGCGCAACTCCCTGAGCACACCGTCGAGATCCAGATCCCCCAGCAAATGATCGACGGCATGACCCGGCAAAGTCGCACATTCGCCTATCTGCTGCTGGCCCTGGGTGCCATCTCCCTGGTCGGCGGCGGGGTCGGCGTGATGAATGTGATGCTGATGAACGTTTCGCAGCGCCGCCGGGAAATCGGCATCCGCATGGCCCTGGGCGCCCGCCAGCGGGATATCCGCAACCTGTTCCTGCTCGAAGCCGTCACCCTCACGGCGGTCGGCGCGCTGTGCGGCGCGGTACTGGGCATGAGCGCCGCCTATCTCTACGCATGGCTGTCGGGCTGGCAGTTTTCCCTCGCCGTGTCGGCCCTGCCCCTGGGGGTGGGCAGTACGTTGTTGGTGGGATTGTTTTTCGGTATCTACCCGGCCGTCTCGGCGTCACACTTGCAGCCAGTGGAGGCCCTGCGCGATGAATAAATCCCTGCTGTTGCTGATCACCCTGGCAAGCCTGCCCTGTGTGGCCGCCGATATCGTGATCCGGCCCTCGGCGCCGACCACCACGCGCAGTGGCTATGAACGCAGTGTCTCGCTCAATGCCCAGCTCACCACCCTGACCCTGGGCGATGCAGTGTACCTGGGCTTGCGCAACAACCCGGCGATTCGCAGCGCGTACCTGCAACGGGTGGCACAGAAGTTCGACCTGCGGGTGGCCGAAGATACCTTCACCCCCAAGCTGGTACTCAACAGTGCCTACCGCACCACCCAAGGCAGCGACGACCGTACCCGAAATGCCAACCTGGCCCCCACCACCAGCTTGCTTGGCGAATACGGTACCCGGTTGAGCATGGGCTGGACCCAACAACTGAACAACGCTAACCGCGCCGGGCGTTACCGCAGCGACGGCCTGGACCTGGCCGTCATCCAGCCATTGATGCGCGGTGCGGGCTGGGACGCCACCACCGCCCCCCTGCGGTTGTCGCGTCTTTCCGAGCAGGCCAACCGCTTGAACCTCAAGGCCAACGTCGCGCAGACCATCAGCCAGATCATCTCCACCTACCGCGAATTGTTGCGTGCCCAGGAACAACTGAATATCGCCCAGGACGCGCTCAAGCGCTCCAATACCCTGTTGGATGTGAACAAGGCGCTGATCAGTGCCGGGCGCATGGCCGAATTCGAGATCGTCCAGACCGAAGCCGACATCGCCTCCCAGCAATTGAGCGTCGAGGAATCCCAGAATCAGCTGGATATGAGTCGCCTGTCGTTGCTGCGCCTGTTGGCCCTGGACCTGGCGACCCCGATCCGCGCCACCGAAGCCCTGGAAGCGTCGCGCATGGACATCGACAAACGCGAGGCCTTCAACCTGGCGCAGAACCAGCAGCCCGAGTACCTGGCGGCCCTGCTGGGCAGCCAACAGGCCGACCTCAACCTGGTATTGGCCAAGGACTCCGGGCGCTGGCAGGTCGATCTGGTAGGCGGCGCCAACCAGATCCGTGCCAATACCGATAACGACGCGGGCAGCACCAGCAATCGGCGCTGGGACAGCTATGCCGGCGTGCAGGTGCGCATTCCCATCGGCGATATCAGTACCCGCCAGGCCGAAGTCCGCGCCCGGGTGGATGTGGAGAACCAGGCGATCCTGATCACCGACGCGCGCCAGGAACTGGAGCGCAGCGTCAATAACGTGGTACGCGACCTTGGCACCCGCTGGCGCCAGTATGAAATTGCCCAGCGGGCCGTGGAACTGTCCCGGCGCAAGATCGATATCGAACGGGACAAACTCGCCGCCGGGCGCTCCACCAACTTCCAGGTACTGAGTTTCGAGGCTGATTTGCGCAACGCCGAAAATGCTCGCCTGAACGCACTGATTGCTTATCTGAATGCCCAGACCCAGCTCGATCTGACGCTGGGCATGACCCTGGAAAGCTGGGAAATCGCCCTCAATGACTACTAAAAAAGCCCTCCTGGGCGCTGGATTGCTGATATTGCTGGGCGCTGCCGGATTTGCGCTGCTCAGTCGCCCAACGCCTGCCGCCGACCAGAGCGCCGCAGCCGAGCAATGGCTGGAGGTAAAGAATGACTCCCTGGTACACCAGATCGGCCTGGTAGGCAGGATCGAACCAGACACCACGATGACCCTCACCGCACCCTTCGACGGCAACGTGCAAGCCAACCTGGTGGAACAGGGCCAACGGGTCGAAGCCGGCCAGGTCCTGTTGCGCATGGACCCTGCCACCCTTGAAGTACAACTGCGCGAAGCGCTCTCCACACAGCTCAAGGCCCGGCGTACCGTGCAGGAAATGCAGGACTGGGACGCCGGCCCAACCGTCAGCCGTGCCCGACGCAGCCTGCGTATCTCGCAAATGAGCGCCGACAACACCCAGCGCAAACTGGTGGAAAGCGAGAACCTGTTCAAGCGCGGCATCATCCCGCGCAACGAACTGGACGACCTCAAGCAACAGGCCCAGCAGCAACAGCTGGACCTGGCCGCCGCCCACAGTGAACTGCAGCAGGCCCTGGGCCAGGGCAGAGGCGAATACCGGCAGATTGCAGACATGGAACTGACCAACGCCACCGTCAAGTACGAGGCCCTGCGCAAGTTGCTCGATGGCCAGGAGGTCAAGGCACCGTTTTCCGGTATTGTCGTGCCCCCACCGGGCAGCAGCAGCCCCCAGGGCGGCAGCAACAACACTGCACCGGTGCAGGCGGGCAGCAAGGTCGGCCAAGGGCAGGTGCTATTCGGGCTGGCCAATATCGAACGCCTGAAAATCGTTGCCAAAGTCTCGGAACTGGACATCAACCAGCTGCATCAGGGCCAGTCGGTGGAGGTAATGGGCGACGGTTTTGATGGCGAGCGCCTGAGTGGCTCGGTCAGCGTGGTCAGCAGCCTGGCGATCGCCAATGACAGCCAGGGCAGCGCGCAATTCCCAGTGACGTTGTCCATACCCAAATTGACTGAGCAACAACTACAAAGGGTCCGCCTGGGCATGAGCGCGCGCCTGACCATCGTCACCTACAACAACGACCAGGCGATCATCGTACCGGCCCAGGCGATCAGCCATGGGGAAGATGGGCTTTCGGTGGAATATCGCGCAGCCATGAACAAGCCGATGGAGCGGGTGAAAATCACCACGGGACAATCGACTGCCCAAGGGGTGGAAGTGTTTGGTCTCAAGCCTGGGTTTATCAAAACGGGCTTGTGAAGCCCTTTGCATCGTGCCTGAAAAAAATTTGAGGAATTTACCTACAGGAATGCAGGAAACTTACCACCTCATAACATATTGTAAAAAAACACCCTTTAGAAAAATATTGTCATCCGATTTGCCTAGGGCAACAGGTGCGCAATATGAATCGTTATTCAAACATCAAAAAAATGGTGGCCGGCGGAGATTTATTTTGGAGCCGAACACAAGATGCCCGAATGAGCGGAATTGTCGCCGACAATCTCGGTGACGGCTTCATGCAAGTCGGTGACGAAAAATTCATAAACATGTGCTCTTACTCCTACCTTGGCCTGGACTCCAATATCGAAATTTTGAAGGGCGCAATAACTGCACTGGACTCGTCGCGAACCTTAAATTCATCCACATCCCGTGTTCGAATTTGTTTACCGCTATTGGAAGAAGCAGAACTTGCATTGTCAGATCTGTTTTCCGTCGACGTGCTGACTACGGTTTCATGCGCTTCAGCCGCCGCCGCAATGCTTCCATTACTCGCCGCCGGTGTCTTGACGCAAAATGCCCCGCCGCTAATGGTTTTTGACCAGTCCGCGCACTTTTGCTTGAGTTTGATGAAAGCCGTTTGCGCAGACGAATCCGAAGTGATGACAGCACCGCATAATGACTTAAACTTTCTGGAAGACTGCTGCAAGCAAAGACAACGGGTCGCTTACATCGCGGACGGCGTCTATAGCACGGGAGGATGCGCCAATATACCAGAACTGATGACTCTACAGGACAAGTACGGTTTATTTGTCCTATATGACGAGGCTCATGGCCTGTCGGCACAGGGTGTAAATGGCTGCGGATTAGTTCTCAGCACAATGGGCACACTAAATAACAACACCCTGATAATCACATCATTGAACAAAGGTTTTGGTGCATCCGGCGGGGCGATCCTCTTTGATTCGTCGATTAGCAAACCAGATTTATTGAGATTTGGCGGCCCTCTCTCTTGGTCCCAGCGAATTAACACAGCAGGTTTGGGCGCAATTATCGCGTCTGCAAAAATACATAAATCCACAGAGCTGCAACACCTGCAAAATAAATTGACGACCAACATCCAACTATTCGATACGCACATCAAGACCACCTTGGCAGGAGATGGATTACCTATCAGGTTGATTCCCATGAGTGATGAACAACATGCAATCACCACTGCAACACAACTCATGAAGCTTGGATTTTATACATCGCCGTTATTTTACCCTGTCGTCCCCAAATCAACTCCAGGCCTACGCGTCATGCTCAGAGCAAATCTGGCCTCAGCCGACTTAAAACAGTTTTGCACAGCGGCAAACTCAATGCTTTAGATGCAAACCACAAACCTTAGGACGTCGTGACAAAAGGAACTTATATGTCATCATCCCTCCAGCGGGTACTCCTTCTCGCGTGTTGCACGACCATAATCGCCCAGCTTGGTATTACACTGTACATACCTGCAACAACCCAAATTTCCTTAAAGCTAAACATAGGAGAGGCAGAGGGCTCTAAGGTTCTACTATTTTACTTGGGCGGCGCTGTACTACCGATAGTATTTATGTCACGTCTTATTCGCAGTTCCGGGCGTTACACCGCAATTCTCGTTTGCTATGCAACTTTATTCGTAGGCAGCATACTGTCTTTATTCAGTTTAGGCCCCGAGGCGTTCTTTTTCTCCCGGCTCATGCAAGGCATAGGTGCTGGCGGAGGGGCTCTGATCGGCAGAGCGCTGTTAACGGATATTTCATCAGGGGCGGTCCTTGCGAAAAACCTGTCTGTATTATCCTATTCATTTATTCTTGCACTTATCGTCGGGCAAGTAGCAGGCGGCCTTCTGGTATCAAGTCTTAACTGGATCGCTCTGCCATATCTAATGTTCATCGGATCGGTACTTACCTGCGCACTAGCTTTTAAAATACGCTCCCGCCTTTACAAACTAGACACAACAGAAAAAGAGTCCACATTGGCGCCAAACTACTACTCCACTGCAACCAAGCCCAGCTTTTATCTGCCGGTCATTTTAGGAGGATGCGGCTATGGTATTTTTATTGTCTATCAAGGTATCGGAGCGTACGTATTTCACTCCAATTTCCGTTGGAATAGCGCTGATTACGGCACATTCGGCTTGTGGCTGGGCCTGGCTTATTACTTAGGTGCATTTACTGTAAGGCGAGCCTTGACTGTTGTCAGTGTTTGCCAATTATCAATTTTTGGCGCATGCCTATTATTCGCCTCGAGCAGTGTGTTGTTTCTGACTGCCTGGCAAAACATGTCAATCCACTTAGTTATTGGGACCTATTTGGTTATTTGGTACGCCCAAGCAACACTTTACCCATGTACAGCAGCCATGGCAGTAAACAGAATACCCGGCGCGAACCCAATGATGCTATTTAGTTTCCTGCAACAGTTGGTAGCGTTAATATTTGGTGCTCTTGCGACTCTTTTTATCCCTCACGGCATTCAAACTGTGGCATTGCTCACGGTGTGCCTGGGTGGACTTGCTGTAGTCACCGCACTTCTCATTCTGAAAAGAGAGGCTTGATATGGAAGTATTGACTAGAAGTTGGCTATGCATGCCCGCCAGCCAAAAGCATATAGAACGGAAAATTATTGAGTCAAGCGCCGACATTGTATTGTTGGACTTGGAAGACTCAGTCCCAATGTGCAAAAAACAATTTGCACGCGAACAACTGATGGCATTGGAGCAATCCATCCACAACCGGCTCAATCTAGCGATAAGAATTAACACACTCACCAAATCAGAAGGTATCAGAGACTTGGTTTTCCTGTTGGATAACAACATAATCCCCAAATATTTAATCATCCCCAAAGTAGAGTCAGCCGGTGAACTGAGAGTCCTTGATGAACTTACATGCGCTACTGGCCAACGAGTAAAAACCTTTGCAATCATCGAAACTTTAAAAGGATTGCGTCGCATCGACTCCATCATCAATGAAAGAACAAGCCTGCGCGGCTTGATTTTAGGTAGCGCTGACCTCTCCTCAGAGATCAACTTCAAAATCGCAGAGCGCGCACTTACCCATATAAAATTCGATATAGCCATCGCCGCCCTCAGCATGGGACTAATGGTTATTGATTCGCCCTGTTTCAAACTAAACAACGAAAAAGTTCTTAGAACAGAAATTGAAACGGCGAAAGAATTTGGTTATTCCGGAAAAATTGCCATTCATCCAGCTCAAGTAGAACTTATAAACAAATTATTTACCCCGACAGCAATCGAACTGAACAAAGCACGAGCAATTATCAAATGCCTCGAAGCAGCCGAACCAACAACAGCAATATCCACCTTAGATGGGGAAATGCTAGGTCCTCCTTTCGAAATCATGGCCCGCAGGCTTTTGAAAATTAACGAATCGCTCTCAAGAACCAATAGGAAGCCAGCATGAGCATCAATCAATCGCTCCCCGGCAGCAAGGCATTAAGCAAACTAACCAAAGTGGAGCCCGGACGCTATCGTGAGGATCATGGGCTTGGTTTCGACGACTTTATTATTGGTGACATATTTGAACATCGTCCAGGCCGTACGGTGACAGAGGCGGATAACGTCTGGATGTCGTTAATCTGCATGAATAACCATCCTGCCCACATCAATGCGGAATATGCAAAGCAAACCGAATTTGGACAAGTACTGGTATCAAGCCTGGTGACCTTTTCGATAGTCGGTGGGATGAGCCTGGCGAGCACGAGCGCAAAAGCAATTGCTAATTTAGGCTGGGATAATGTTCGTCTGGTAGCCCCTGTATTTGTCGGCGATACATTGTATGCAGAAAGCGAAGTCATCCACAAACGTCCCTCTGCCAGCCGTCCCGGACAAGGCGTAGTAACGGTGCGAACAAAAGGGCTCAAGGCAAATGGGCAAATATGTTTATCCTACGAGCGCAGCTTTCTGATCACTCTCGACCAAGTACCCTTGGCGTGAGTAGCCTATGAAAATCTTAGATGAGGCTTTGATAAAAAACGTTATCAACATGGAAGAGGCGATTGACGTACTTCGTGAAAACTATCATCAATACAACAGCTCAAACGGCAATAACCCTGCACGAACTATCGTGAGAGTCCATGAAAAAAATGCAACGTTTGGGGTAATGCCCTACTACTCTCACTTTCACAATCTATTTATGGTCAAGATTGTTTCTCATCACTTGCTCAACAAAGTCTATGGAAGAACATCTATAAGTGGAGTGATTGTTATACAGGATGGCGCGACAGGGCAGATAAAAGCCCAAATGGATGCAGCAGCCATTACCGCTCTACGCACAGGCGCCACAGCAGGATTGGCGACTGATTTGCTGGCAATGGCTCGCTCCAAAAAAGTTGCTGTCATCGGCGCAGGTGCTCAGGCAATAGCCGTACTTGAGGCTGTGTTAAGTGTCAGAAAGATAAACCAAGTGGCCGTATGTTCTACAAACAGGGCAAGCACAGAGCATTTTATAGCTGACGCAAAAAACCGGTTCGCCCGTGAGATTGAATACGTCAGCCATCATAGTGCCCGCCAGGCGGTCTCAGGCGCCGACATCATCTGCACCGCGACCACCTGCGCCTCCCCCTTGTTCTCTGCCTGCGACGTAGTAAAGGGTGCCCATATAAACGCGGTAGGCAAGCACACTCTGGTGTCGCGTGAGTTCCCGCTGGAGCTTCTGCATCGGGCTATCTTAATGGTGGAGGATAGAAAAGCTGCAATTGAGGAGGCTGGGGATTATCACCAAAATTCAATATCTATTGCTGACATGCTGAACAGCCACTATGCAGTTCACCAAGACGAAACCACGATTTTTTCTTCAGTAGGGACGGCTTTTCAGGATGCGTGCATCTGCATCGCAATCCTGAAGAAGCTAAAGGTGATAAGCGAAATTTGAAGATATTACGAAGCTCCTAATCGGCATGCCAATGCCTTGGCCTGGATTGCCACATCCGTCACCGCCGTGCTCTCCCACCACATCCCGCGCAGCGGTGGGCCCATGGCGAAGAGTCGCTCACTGGCCACCCCCTGCTCGTCCAGCACCGCCCCCGAGGCATCCGCCGCTATCCCCAACGCCAATGGCCCGGGCTTGATCAAGCCGCGTGCCAGCAGTTGCCGGGGCAGAGGCCGGGCCACGCGGCGCCAGTCATATTCGATCCCGCTGGAGTTGATCAATGCCGCGCCACTGGCGTAAGTGGTGTGCTGTTCGCCACGACGACGCAAACGCAGGGTCACTTCGCCGTTTACCGTGGGCTCCAGGCCCTGGAACGATGCCGCCTGGATCCGCAGGCGCCCTTCCTTGTGCAACCGCGCTACCAACTCGGCGCTCAGCGGTGGCGAGCGATGGTGATGGCTCTCCCACCAGGGCCGTACATGGCGCACGAACTGACGCTTCTGGCGTTCGCTGGCCTGGCTCCACAAACGGCCGATATGGGCACGCACGGTATCTAATGGCGCTTGCCAGTCGATACCCTGGGCCAAGGCACTCTGGCATTGGCGGCGCACTGCCCGCAGTAGCTGCAACGGGCTGCGCAGGCTGTGATCTTCAGCGAGGAAGTCCGCCCAGGCCGGTGGTTGCCGGCGCACATGGGGCAGCAGGCCATGGCGCGAAAAAATCTCGATCGGCCCACGATGGCCGGCCTGCTCCAGTGACACCACCGCATCGACCATGGTCAAGCCTGAGCCGATGATCAGCACCGTGGAGTGGGGGTCCAGTTGCGTCATGGCACGCACATCCCACGGGTCAACCGCCGCCGCATTCAAACCACTGGACCGGGTTTGTGGCGTGCGTGCCGCCGGGAACATACCAGTGGCCAGTACCGCCTGGGCACCGTGCAGGTGTTGGCCGTCATCCAGGGTCAGGCGCACAGTGCCCGGTGCTATCTGCACGTCAACGACCTCGGCGCGAATATGCTCCACCGTCGACGCCGATCCCACCCGGGCCTGCGCCAGACGCTGTTGCGCGTACAGGCCAAAGATTCCCCGGGGTGGAAACAGCTCGCTGACAGGCACATGCTGCTGGTCCGACTCAGGCCAACCGCCGGAAGCGATGTACTCGGTCAACCAGTGGGTCAAGTCATCGGCATTGTCCGGATCCACACTCATGCGCGCTGCATTGCCATTGAGGGTATGCCCCAGCTCCACCGCACTATAGGCTTCCCCCCGCCCAAGCTCTGGGCGGGGCTCGATCACCAGAATCCGCCGCATGCCAGGCAAACGCAGCAACTGTACAGCTAGCAAGGTGCCGCTCAGGCCCCCACCGATGATCAGCACATCGGCGTTGCGGATGGCCTTTGTCACCTGCCCGCGTTCGGTTTCACTCATGAAAATGCGCCCTTACTGTTTGCCCGGATAAAGATCATGTCCACCGCGTTGCGCCCAGTCCCCGCCACAGGGCGGTGTGACGCATTGCCCGATCATGCACTATCGCGTTTGAGTTCATCCAGCCACTGGACGCCTTGGCGCACACTGGAGGCCTGCCAGATAAACTGCAACCGCTGCAAGCCCAGGCGCCGCCGCAGCTGATTTTTGATCATCTGGTGCAGGCCGCTCTGCGGATGGGCAAGGGCCCAGTCATGCAGGCGCCGGCGCCACGTGCTATGGGGGGCAAGGCCACTTTGAATCTCGTCAGCCAGGTGCTGCAACCTGGCCGGCGACAATAACAAACCGGTGGGAGCCACCTCGCTGCGGTCACGCCGGGCCGAGCCAGGACTTTGCGCAAAGGCCAGGCCCTGGCCGCTGTTAAGCCAGTGCTCCAGCAACACCGCCAGGCCACCTTGCCAGTGCGTACCCTCCTCGCTCCACAACACGGTTTCGCCGCTGGGCTGCCACCAACGATTCAGGCGTTGCAGCGGCTCCACCAGGCCGAGCAACCGAGCGAAGGCAACTACCTCGCTGCCGGGCACTGGCTGATCGCTGATCAACACCTGCGGGGCTGCGCTGCTGCCAACGACCGTGAGCCAATGGTGCAACTGCTGGCGGTCCTGGACATAGACATGGGTCGGGCGCACCCGCCAGATTTGCCCGTGCAGCGCACTCGGTTCGAGGGTATCAGCCAGCGTCAGTACTTGCCCGCCAATGGCCTGGGCCGCCAGGGCCAGCAGCAACAGGTTGGGTTCAAAGATCCCGCTGAGCACCAATCGCGAGTATTCGCCAAACCCTTGTTGACGCAAGCCGTCGGCCAGGCGTTCGACATCACGCAAGGCATCGATCCAGCGCCAGGCATACCACTGGCCATGGCGCTTGTGGCGCAACGCGCAGTGCAATGGGCGGACCTGGGCCCAGTGGTGCAATTGCTCCATGGCCCTGGGCAAGCCCGTGACCCACTCGGCGGGCCAATGCACATCCTGCTTGAGTTGATGCACGCTCATAAGGAGCTGTTCCTATCGTTGGAATGGGCGTGCGGTACTCCGTTGCAGGAGTTACGCCAAGATTGAAAAGCCCAGCGGATCCTTGCGCTGAGGTGCCCCTGTGCACCTTGCGCATCTCCCTAAACCAGCAAACTGTTGGTTGACTGTTGGCTGGCGAACAGCGGCGAATCAAGGCGCACACGCCCTGCACTTTCTCGATTGCGATGAAACTGTTAGCGCCATTAGTGGGTTTTTCCATGTGCCAGGGACGCACACCATGGGCCGTAACCAGCCGCATCTCTTGAAGGAAGCACCATGCGTAGAACCCCACCCCGGCGCCCGGCGAAAACGCTGGCCGTGACCCACCAGGACTTTTCCCAGACCAATATCGCCAACGGCTCGCATGTGGTGCGGCTGGGCGTGACCGACCTGTCCTTCCATCGCGCCACCGCCGCAGTGGTGGCGCTGGTCTTGCAGCGCATGGGCCTGACGGTGGAGCGGCAATATGCCCTGCACGAAGTGAATTTCGAGCGTCTGCGCGAAGGTTCGATCGACATGTTGGCCTCGGCCTGGCTGCCGTGCAGCCATGGGGTGTACCGGCAGGCCGTGACGGCCCGTGAACTTGGCCTGCATTACCAGCCCTACGCCATGTGGGGCGTACCCGACTATGTGAGCGAGGACGACGTGGCATCCATCGCCGACCTGCTCAAGCCCGAGGTTCGCGCGCGCATGCACCCGCTGATCCAGGGGATCGGGCTGGGCGCAGGGATTACCCGGTTTTCCTTGAGAATCATGGACGAGTACGGGTTGAACGACGCCGGCTATCAGTTTCGCACCGGCAGCCAGGACGATTGCGTTGAAGCCTTTGAAGCCCTCTATCGCCAAGGGCACTGGGGCATCGTGCCGTTGTGGCATCCGCAGTTCCTGCACCACCGTTATCGCATCCGCGAACTGAAGGACCCCAAGGGCCTGCTCGGCAGTGTGGATCGGGCAGTGCTGCTGGCACGGGAGGATCGCCTGGCGTTGCTGACCGGCGCGCAGGTTCAGGTGCTGGATAACATCCGCCTGTCGAACCTGATCGTGGCCGAGCTGGATGATGCCTTCAATCGCGGTGAGCAGTCGGCGGATGAGGCGGCCAGGGAGTGGCTGGCGCGGCATCCGCACCTCTTGCGAACCTGGGGCTTGTAAGCCGGACAAGGCCCACTGTAGGAGCCGGCAAGCCGGCGCCTACAGCGCTTCGGCGCGTTGAGGATCGGTGCGAATCACAAGCGATTGGCAGCGCATTGACGGTCATGCTCAGTGCTGGATTACCGCTTTCAACACCGTCTTGAAGATCTCCAACTGTTCATCGCTGAATTGGCTGAAGACCTTGTCCTGTTGTTCACGGGCGATGGTCCACAGCGACTCCGTCTCATCGATACCCTTGGTGGTGAGTTTCACCCGGTCCTGATCATCGCGTACCAACGCCTTGCGCTTGAGGTTGTTCACCGCCTCGTCAATCTCGCGCGCCGGCATTGCCACTTCGCGCTGCAACTCGGCCAGGCTCAGGCCGGCGTCGTTTTCCAGCACCATCAGCATCCGCGCTTCACTGGTGCGCAGGCCGGTGCACAGTTGGCGCGGTTGGTAACTGGCCTGATAGGCCCGCAGCGCCTGCGTCATCAGGTAGTAGAGGTTATGGCTCAGGCGCCCCTGGAAATGGCTGCTGGGGGGTTGGCCTTCCTCGCGCCGGGTCATGCGAGTGTGCGGCAATACCATGGAGTAAGCGCCCTGGTGATACAGCAAAGGCGAACGGCCGCAGTCCTCGAAAGCAACCACTTTGCCAATCATGATCCAGTGATCCCCCCCATCCAGTTGCTGGTACTTCTCACACTCAAAGCGGGCCGAACAGTCAGCCAGCACCGGAGCCCCGCCCTCGCCGGCCTGGTACTCGACATCGGCAAACCGGTCCTCCCTGGGCCGGGCAAAGTTGTTGGACAGGTCGATCTGGTCAGCGGCCAGCACGTTCACCGCAAAGTGGCTGGCCGCCTCGAAGACTTCGTGGCTGGTCGAGCGCTTGTCGAGGCTCCACAGGATCAGCGGCGGATCCAGGGACACCGAGTTGAAGCTGTTGGCGGTCACGCCGACCTTGCGCCCCGCGGCATCAGCCGCCGTAACCACAGTGACCCCGGTGGCGAAATTGCCCAGGGCGCGGCGAAACGCGCGGGTATCGATTCCAGCAGCAGTTGTGTTTTCAGTAGACATGCAAGGCTCCCGGGCAGGCCAAGGGCCCTGCCCTGATTGTTCTTATAGGTACACAGTGGTGGGTCAGACCATCGCCGGGTCCGGCTCCAGGCCCATCAGTTCACGCCCCAGGATCTGTGCGCAAACGTCGTAGTCGGTATAGGCATGCGCCCCGGTGAGATGGGCGTCGCGGAACAGCCGTTGCAGCTCGTTGGTTTCAAACCAGGCGCCACCGCCCGCCGCCTCCATCAACCGATCCACCGCCTGGATACACATTTTGGTGGCGTAGCCCTGGTTGGTGCGCCAGAACGCCAGGGTGCCGCGGCTGGGGTATTCATGGCGCTCGCTGTGCTCGGCGATCTCGTCCCAGCTCTTTTCCAGCAAAGCCCGTGCTGCGGCCACCTGGTGGGTAGACTCGGCCAGGCGCATCAGCGCCGGCGTCGCCGCACCGACTGCCGCCCCGGTATAGGCCCGCACGCGGTTTTGGGTTTTTTCGCGGAACACATCCAGCATGCGCTCGGCGATCCCCAGGCTGACGGTGGAGAAGCCGCTGGCAAAATACGGACGGTACGGGGCGAAGAAAATCCTGCTGTCGGGGTACAGGCCAAAGCCTGCCGACTTGCCTTCCATCATGTCCTTGGCCTTCTGGATGCGGTGCTCGGGCACGAAAGCCTGGTCGACGATCAAGGTCTTGCTGCCACTGCCGCGCATGCCCACGGCAAACCAGTCGTCACGGATCGCATAGTCGCTGCGCGGCAGCACGGCGAAGCAATAATCCTGGGTGCCTTGGGCGTTGTTGCGGCGAAAGCCCATGATCGCCCACTCGGCATGATCACAGCCCGAACTCCAGCCCATCTCGCCGCTGAAGGTCACGCCACCCGGCACTTCTTGGATGCGCCCGAATGGCGCGATGCTGCTGCTGGCGGTTGCATCGGGGTCCGTTCCCCAGACCTCGTCCTGCAGTTTTGCCGGGAACATAGCCATTTGATGGCTATGGGTGCACAGCAGGCTCATGGCCCATGCAGTGCTGGCACAGGAGCCGGCCAACAACGCGATGCACTGGGCAAACTGCGGCAGGGAAATTTCCATGCCGCCGTATTTTTTTGGCAAAAACGCGCGGTGCATGCCGATACCCTTGAGCAACGCGATGTTCTCGGCAGGCACACTACGATCTTGCTCGGCAGCGAAGGCATTGGCAGCAATGACGGGCAAGACAGACTTGAGGTCTTCCAGCAGCGGATTTGGCTTTTTCATGGGTAGTCTCTTTATTATTGGATATCCCCATTCCTGGCCTGCCTGCGCCCTGCTCACTCGACAGCAGGCTTAAAACAACCGGGAACGTTCGTAACGACGCGACCAGTATGTGGCGCTTGGTCGCAGCGCAAAATGCACGTTCCAGATGGAAGATTGTACTTTTCATGGCCTGTAAAAAAGCCGCCGCAGAAACTGCGACGGCTCAGTAGAGACACAGCCCTGTGTAGGAGCTGGCTTGCCAGCGAAAAACCCTCAGGCACCGTATTCATCCAGGTACCCAGCGTTATCGTTTCCTACAGGGTTAGCGATAGCGCTCAAGCCAATGCGCGTAAGGCGCCGGCAAGGTCCAGGAGGCTTTGTCCACCCCCAGTTCCTTGGCCGCAAAATACGCCCAGTGTGGGTCGGCCAGGTGTGCACGGCCCACCGACACCAGGTCCAGATGACCCGCCTGCAATGCCTCTTCGGCCAATTGCGGCGTGCCGAAACCCCAGGCCGAAGTGACCGGCAGACCCGCCTCGCGACGTACACGCTCGGCAATCGGCCCCATGAACGCCGGGCCCCACGGAATGTTGGTATCAGGAATAGTGAAGCCGACACTGACGCTCAACAAATCCAGGCCACCCTCCTTGAAGCGGCGAGCCAGTTCGATGGACTCTTGCAGGGTCTGTTCGTCGCGCCCGTCATATTCGATAACGCCAAAACGCGCGGTCAACGGCAGGTTTTGCGGCCAGACCTCACGCACGGCAGCGAGGGTTTCCAGCATGAAACGGCTGCGGTTGTCGAAACTACCGCCGTAGGCATCAGTGCGCTGGTTGGCGTGCTCGGAGAAAAAGCTCTGGCCCAGATAACCGTGGGCAAAATGCAGCTCGATCCACTCAAAGCCAGCGTCGCGGGCACGGCGCGCGGCATCGACGAAGTCCTGCTGAACCCGGGCGATATCTTCCAGGGTCATGGCCTGGGGCACTTTCGGCAGGTTCGCGCCAAACGCGATCGCCGAGGGTGCGAGGGTTTGCCAGCCACGGGCGTCGCCCGCGGGGATATGGTCGTCACCTTCCCAAGGACGGTTGGCGCTGGCCTTGCGCCCGGCGTGGGCGATCTGGATGCCGGGCACCGAGCCTGCTGCCTTGATCGCTTGCACCATGGGCACGAAGGCTTGCGCATGGGCATCGCTCCAGATGCCGGTGCAACCTGGGGTGATGCGGCCTTCAGGGGCCACGGCGGTCGCCTCGACCACCACCAGGCCGGCGCCACCGCGGGCCAGGCCGGCAAGGTGAACGTGATGCCAGTCGTTGACCATGCCGTCTTCGGCCATGTATTGGCACATCGGCGGAACGGCGATGCGATTGCGCAACGTAACGTCTTTGAGTGTGAAGGGTTCGAACAATGCAGCCATGGGAATGCTCCTGAAACGAGGGGAACGTATGATTCGATAGTTCGATCTTAATCGAACTATGGTAATAAAAGCCAGCCCTGTTATCATTCGACTCATGCGAGCCTTTAAACACCCCTCCTCTGAAGAATTGACCCTCGAACGTTTGCTCTATGCATTGAGCGACCCTGTGCGCCTGGACATCGTGCGCTGCCTGGCCGAGGTGGAAGAAGCCAGTTGTGGCGAGCTCGATGGCGGACGCCCCAAGTCCAGCATGTCCCACCACTTCCGGGTTTTGCGTGATGCCGGGCTGGTGCATACGCGCAGCGTTGGCACCACCCATATGAACTCGTTGCGGGCCGATGTGTTGGAGTCACGGTTCCCTGGGTTGCTTGCGAGCATTCTTGCCCAACAATGAGCCCCTACATTTGACTGAAGGGTCGCGTCAGTAGAAATACGCCAGGCGAAACTGCAGCGAGTTATCGATCTTCACCCCTTCGCGCACCGACGTATCACGCATCAGCTGCCCCAGCACCTGCACCTGCTTGCCCAGCATCGTGGCCACGGTAAAGCCCAGGGTGCCATTGCTGCGGCGGGTGGCCAGGGTTTCATGGTCCAGCGTCTCGCGTGCGCCCCAGTTGTGGCGATAGGAGAGCGCCGCATACGTCTGGGGGGTGAAGTTGTAGCGCAGGTGGTTGTGCAATTGCAGCAGCGGGTCTTTTTTGGCGTCGGTGGCGCGCTGTTGGCCGTAGAACTCAGTCTCGGCAATCACATCCCAGGTGATTTTGTCGGTCAACCCCTTGATGTAGCCCACCTGGAAATCCAGGGCCCAGCGATTGTTGCTCAGGGCAAACCCCTGGTTCTTGTCATGGCCGGTGGGCGCGGTGACAAACATTGACCAGCCCAGATGCTCGTTGTTGGCCAGATCCGCGAGGGTCCACACAGTGCCACCAAACGTAATGTCACCCAGCCCCGAGTGTTTGCTGTCGCTGGCGCCGGTCTTCTGGTAGCCGAAGGGTATGACGATCTGCGGGTCCCAAGTCAGGCCGGTATTGAGGAACTCGGTGAAGTGGATCAGGCGCAACACCCCAACGCTCATGTCCAGGTCCAGGTTGTCGGCGACTTTCTTGCCGCCGGAGTAAACCTTGTCGCCCCGCGGATTCTGCTGGTACAGCACCACTACATCGGTGCCCTGGGGCAAGGCCGTGTAGTCGCCGGGGTCCGGCTTGACGTCGGCCCGGGCCAACGCAATCAAGCTGAGCAAAAGGGCCAGGATGCTAAGTGTCTTCATGGCAGGTACCGTTATTGTTATGGGAGGCAACACTTGGCCATGACGGCGCTGAAAAGCGTCGCCCGGCACAGTGACAAGGTGGGATCAGTGAACGGCGTTGAGATCGGCGTGCAGATCCTGGGTACGCTTGACCAGGTATTGGCGCAGCAACTCCATGTCTTCGCGCGGCAGAATGTCGGAGAAGTTCGGCATGCCCTTATTGATCAGCGCCCCGCTGACAAAGGCGGGAAAGGCCGCGTGTTTGTTGTCATCCAGATAGCGCAGGTCCGGCACTACCCCGCCGCTGATGGCGTTCAGGCCATGGCAGCCGGCGCACAGGCCATTGAACATGTCACGCGCCTGGAGCAGTTGCTTGGGCGTCGCCGTGAGTACCTGGCGGGTCGTCGGCAGTACCGGCGCGGCCTTGGGCGGTGGCAACTCGCCTGTGGCACCGAGCTTGAAGGCAATCACTCGCGATTCGGCCCGCACTTTGCCCTTGTTGGTCAGAGGTCCGGTCAACAGCGGCAGGATCCCGCCCCAACCCACCGAAAACGCCACGTACTGCTCGCCATTGACCGTATAAGTGACCGGCCCCGCCATTACCCCGGAATTGGCCCGGTGCGCCCACAGTGGCTTGCCGGTGTCGGCACGATAGGCCACCACTCGCCCGTCGGCAGTGCCCTGGAACACCAGGTTGCCGGCCGTGGCGAGGGTGCCGCCGTTGCCCGCGCTGACGTAGGGTTGTTTCCAGGCGGCTTGCTGCTTGACCGGGTCCCAGGCGATCAACTCACCGCTCCAGGCATCACGGATCTGCTTGAGGGCTTTCGGGTCTTCCGGCAGGTCCGGCACATCCAGGCCGAAGTTGACCACCGATTTGTTTCCCGGGAACTGCGGGGCCTTGGCCGCCTTCAACTCGGCCAGGGTGTATTGCGCCGGGATGTACACGTAGCCGGTCTTCGGGCTGTAGGACATGGGGTGCCAGTTATGCCCGCCAAGAAAGCTGGGCTGGACCACCTTCGGTGCTTTGGAATAATCCGCCGCGCCGGTGAGGATCGGTCGCCCGGTCTGCAGGTCGATGCCACTGGCCCAGTTCACCGGGACGAAGTTGTTCGCCGACAACAATTTGCCGTTGCTGCGATCCAGCACATAGAAAAAGCCGTTTTTCGGCGCCTGCATGAGCACCTTGCGCACACTGCCGTCAATCTTGATATCGGCGAGGATCATCGGTTGGGTTGCGGTGAAGTCCCACTGGTCCTGCGGCGTGACCTGGTAGTGCCAGACGTACTCACCAGTGTCCGGGCGTAGCGCCAGGATCGATGACACATACAGGTTGTCGCCCTTGCCGTTGCTGCGCAACCGATAGTTCCACGGCGAACCATTACCGGTGCCCACGTAGAGCAGGTCCAGTTGTGGGTCATAAGCCATGGAGTCCCACACGGTGCCACCGCCGCCCCACTTGACCCAGCCATCGCCATCCCAGGTTTTCATGGCGTTGGCCATCGCGGCATTCTCCACAGGCAGCTTGGGATCGCCCGGCACGGTGTAGAAGCGCCATACTTGCTTGCCACTATCGGCGTCATAGGCCGTGACGTAGCCACGCACGCCGAATTCGGCACCGCCGTTGCCGATCAGGACCTTGCCCTTGACGATGCGCGGCGCGCCGGTGATGGAGTAGCTTTTACTGCGATCAATGATGGTGTCGACGCTCCACACCGGCTGGCCACTGCCCGCATCCAGCGCAATCAAGCGCCCATCGAAACTGCCCACATAGACTTTGCCCTGCCACACGGCCACGCCGCGGTTGACCGGGCCGCAGCAGCCCTGGCTGAGGTTTTCGGCGGGCACTTTCGGATCGTATTTCCACAGCAACTCGCCGGTGGCCGCATTGATCGCATAGACGAGGCTGAAGGCACCTGTGGTGTACATCACCCCATCGACCACCAGCGGCGTGGCTTCGGTGCCGCTGTCGATATCCAGCTTGGTGGTCCAGGCCATGCCCAACTGCCCGACGTTGTCGGCATTCACCCTGTCCAGTGGGCTATAGCGCTGCTCATCGTAGGTGCGGCCGTGGCTCATCCAGTTACCAGGCTCACGGTCGGCGGCGATGATACGCGCCCCATCGACCTGGGCCGGCCCGGCCAAGGCGAGCGAAGTGCACGCGGCCATCAGCAAAGGCGTGCCCAACAGCAGGCTCCGTGTATTCATTGTTATTGTTCTCCAACATTAATCGGCTCTGGCCACTCTATTAGAGGGCCTGCCATGCCTGGCCACTTGACTGAGGCTGCCAAAGCGCTTGGCATTCCCTGCCAGGCTGCTGCCTATAGCGGCTGCTGGCGAAAGTCCCGGGGCGCATGTTGGAAATGCCGCTTGAACGCCCGGCTGAAATGCGCGGCGTCGACAACCCCCCACTTGAAGGCGATCTGGGTGATCGACTCATGCCGCAAATCGCGCGCACGCAGGTCTTGCGCCACCCGCTCCAGGCGGCGTTGCTGGATGTAGCGCGCAATACTTTCATGGCGCTGCTCGAACAGACGGTAAAGCTGGCGCACCGAAACATTCAGGTGCCGTGCCAGGTACTCGGGGCCAAGGTCGGTCTCTTGCAGGGAGGCTTCCACCAGGCGCGTGGCCAGGCCGTAGATATCGTCGTGCCCCACGCAGGCAAACCCGGGCTGGCCCTCGGCACGCTCGTCCAGGCCGGCAATGGCCAGCCCGATCAGCGCCTGCTCCAACGCCGGGCCATCGTTCTTGCCGCCATGACCCTCACTCAACTGGGCCTCGCCCAGCGAACGCACCAGGGCACGGATCATATGGGTAGGCACACTGTTGCGCGCCAGCTTGCCAAACAGGCGCTGCTGGCCGAACTGCCGGCTGACGGCTTCGCGCGACAGATGCACCGAGATATTCTGCACCAGGCCCTGCGGCTCGATCTCAAAGGCCCGGGCCGAATCCACCAGGGCAATATCATCCGGCCCCAGTTCGATCAGCCGGTCTTTTTGCCGAATAAACTGATGACCACTGCTCTGCAGGATCAAAAAACAGTGGCGGTCGTCATCCCCATCGCCACGGGTGTGCTGGCGGCTGATCAGCCCTGCGTTAGTGCGGATATGCGCCAGTTCCAGGCCACACACGTCCTGGCCATGAACATTGCCGATAAACAGGCGGTGGCGGTCAGAAAGCGCAGTACTGAAGTTACCGCACACCGCCCGCAAGTCGCGGTTCCAGTCGGCAAACTCGGTGCGGGTATGCAACAAGGCAGGCATAGCCCCTCCCACAGATAATTTATAGTTATATCGTTAACATATTATCTATGTAGGTACACCTGCAAGCCCTAATCCATGCGCTGCGTAATCAGCGCGCTGATCGCCTGGGCATTCATGGGCAGGCTGAGGTAAAAACCTTGCGCTTCATCACACTGTACGGTTTTCAATGCCTTGAGCTGTTCAACCGTCTCCACGCCTTCCGCCGTCACGGTCAGTGACAACGCCCGGCCCAGGCCGACAATGGCCTGGATGATCGACTGGTCGCCGCCGCTGGACGTCAGCCCGCCGACGAAACTGCGGTCGATCTTCAGCCCATCGAAAGGAAATGAGCGCAGATAACTGAGGGACGAATAACCCGTGCCAAAGTCATCCATCAGCAAACGCACACCCAGGGCCTTGAGCCCCTGCATGATGCTCAGGGCGACCTTCTCGTCATTGAGCATCACGCTTTCGGTCAGTTCCAGCTCCAGTCGTGCCGGGTTCAAGCCCGTCTCGGCCAGCACCGATTTGACCCGCGCCACCAAATGCCCGCGCTGGAACTCGGTGGAGGACAGATTGACCGAAATCATGACGTCCTCAGGCCAGCCAGCGGCCACCTGGCAGGCCGCGTGCAACACCCAATTGCTCAGCGGCAGGATCAGCCCGGTTTCCTCGGCAATCGGAATAAACACGTCCGGCCCCAGCAGCCCGCGCAGAGGGTGCTCCCAGCGCACCAATGCCTCGGCACCGGCCAGGCGTTTGCCTTCAATGCGGTAGCGCGGCTGGAAATCCAGGCGCAGTTCGCCGTGCTTGATGGCATGGCGCAAATCGCTTTCGAGTTGGCGTCGTTCGATGATGCGGGCATTCATGTCACCGGCATAAAAACGCCAGGTATTGCGGCCACCCTCCTTGGCCTCATACAAGGCAATGTCGGCGTAACGTAAAAGCTCATCGGCCAGGGTCGCGTCCGCCGGCGCCATGGCAATCCCGATGCTGGCGCTGATAAACACTTCATGCTCGGTGATGTAGAACGGCTGCTCAATGCAGTCGATCAAGCGCCGGCACAGGCCCTCCACCTCCAGCGGCGAACTCACACCCGCCACCACCAACACAAACTCATCGCCGCCAATGCGCGCCACCAGGTCATCACCCCGCAGGCAGCCCTGCAGGCGACGGGAGACCTGGTTGAGCACTTCATCACCCGCGGCATGGCCCAGCAGGTCGTTCACCGGCTTGAACCGATCCAGATCGACGCTGAGCATCACCAGCGGCTTGTCCAGGGTCGGCGAAGCCTTGAGCTTGCCCTCCAGAAACTCCTGCATGCGCGTGCGGTTGGCCAACCCGGTCAAGGCGTCGTGTTGCGACAGGTACTCAATACGCCGCCGGGCAGCCACCTCGTCGGTGATATCGCTGGACGTGCCGCGATACCCCTGCCCTGGGATCTCGCGCACCGACAAGCGGCAGATACGCACCTCACCCGTTCCAGACAGGTAGTTGCACTGCACGATGGCATTGGCGCGCCGCGCATGTTCCTGGAACCAGATCGACAGCGCGCCCTGATCGGATGTCAGCAGATCATCGAGCCCACGCCCCAGGCATTCGCTGCGCACAAGCCCGGTGATCGCCTCGAAACGGTCCGACAGGTAGGTAAACCGCAAGTGAACGTCCACCTCCCAGATCCAGTCGGATGCCGCTTCCGCTACATCACGAAAGCGCTCCTCGCTGACCACCAGGGCCGCACGGCTGGCTTGCAGGGTGGCGTAGTTGCTATCCATGATCCGTGCCGCGGCGGTAGTCCGGCGCAGGATGAACCAGACCATCAGGCCGAAAATCAGGCCGGCAACAGCGACCAGCGGCACGATCAGCACGAGCAACTGGTGGCCGGGGTCATCCAAGGTCCATTGCACGACGCCTCCATTGTCCCTGAGGCTCAGGCTCGGCCCATCCGCCGTCGCTCTGCCAGCTGGGGCGACCCGCAGCCCCTGCACACCAAAGTCCTGGCCCAATGCGGCCAGCCGTTGCGGCTCAAGCTTGGCAATGAAGATCAATACAGAAGCGGGGCCGCCATCGGCCTTCACGCCCGGATCAGTGCCTGGCGTCAGCGCCGCAGCGGCCAATACCGCCGGCGTCCCGTCTGCCTGTACCAGCCGGGTCACCGATTGGCTGTTGGCCGCGGCCTCCCGGGCCTGGGCCAGCAGTGGTTCGATCGGTATGTGCAACCAGTCCTGGACGGCAACGGTCTGCAACTGGCCATCAATCACCGAATACACCGTGCGGCCTGTGGGATCGACAACAAAAACCCCCTGGAAACCCAGGTCGGCAAATAGCGTGGAGCCGAGGTTCTGCCGGACAAATGCCCAGTCCACATCCACCTGCTGATGCAGGTGTACGTAGGCGTCCCCCCAAAACGCATAGTCCTTGACCGTAGAGCCGGCGACCCGCTCAACAGATAGCAAGGCGTTTTCGATATCGATCCGGCTGTGCTCGCCGGCATCGTGATTCAGATGCTCGGCAATGGAGACCAGCAACACCCCGACCAACAGAAACATGGCCAGCAACAGCAACGAACAGGCAAGCAGATAAGCCCTGGCGGTAGAAAGGTTGGAGGCGGTGCCTTCCAGCGACGACTTGGGGCCAACGTTGAGTTTTTCCATAGCGCTCCAGGCGCCAGGGCGCCTAACAACCCGCAGCGAAAATCACACGACGCACACGCAGGTGCGCGACTGCCTGCCCATAGACGATAGACAATTTTTGCGCTTCGAACAGCCCGAAACCCGACTTATGCGCAATGCAGCACATAACGTACCGCAAAGCCGCTCAGGCGCTGCTCCAATTGCTCTCGCTGGACAGCACTGAGCTGTGGCACATGAATGTCCACCCGCTGCCCATGACGCTCGTCACTCAGCGCCTGGACCTGGCTGCCGGCAACCACCTGCCCCACTTCGTACTCGAACACTCGACGCACGGCATCCAGGCGCAAGGCGGGCTTGAAGGTCTTGCCCACCGCAGTCAGCGGGATCTGCTCCACCAGCCAGATATCCTTGGGTACCGCAGCACGCTCGTGAATGTGCTGCATGGCGTGCTCCATCAACTGGGCTTGGCTGGCCTCTTCGCCGGCCTTGAGCTGGATATACACCACCGGCAGCTCTCCAGCCTTGACATCAGGCTTGCCCACCGCTGCGGCGAGGGCCACGGCTGGATGGCGATGCAGCGCCTCTTCGATCATCTGCGGGTCAATATTGTGGCCGCCGCGAATAATCAGGTCCTTGCTGCGACCGGTCAGCCAGATGTAGCCATCGCCATCAACCCGCCCCAAGTCGCCGGTGTTGAACCAATCGCCATCCAGCCAGATGCCTGTGTTCTTGTCCGGCTGCAAATACCCCTTGAACACCGTCGGGCCGCGCAGGCAGAGGGTGCCCGGCTCGTCCGTGGCCGCATCACGCAAATAATTGCCGTCGCTGTCGAGCACCGCGACCTTGACCTCGCAGTACGGCAGGCGCAAGCCAATGGAGCCGGGCCGACGTTCCCCCTCGTAGGGGTTGCAGGCGGTGGCGCAGGTGCCTTCAGTCAGGCCGTAGCCTTCAATGATGCGCAGCCCGGTGCGGGCTTCGAACTGGCGGATCAACTCCACCGGCATGGGGGCCGCACCGCAGAGTGCAAAGCGCAGGGTGGAGACATCAATACCCTCGTTGGGAATCTGCAGCAGTGCCGCATAGATGGTGGGCACACCGCTGAAACTGCTGACCCGGTAGCGCTCCACCAACCGCCAGAAGTCCTTGATCAACGTCGGGTTGCGGTATCCCTGGGGGCCGGGGAGCAAGACCTGGGCCCCGTGATGAAAGGCCGCAAGCCCAGAGACCATCACGCCATTGACATGAAACAGCGGCAACCCGCAGAGCAAGACATCGTCCGGCCCATACCGGCCATGCAAGCCAATGATCTCGGCCATCGCCACCTCGTTGAAGTGGGTGTGGGGCGCCAGCTTTGGCGTACCGGTGGTGCCGCCGGTATGAAAGTAGGATGCGATGTCATCCGGCTGGATGACCCGCCCGCTCTCCAGATAACCAGCCGGGGCGGCGGCGAGCAGCTCATCGAAATCCAGTACGCCTGCGGGCATCGGTGCTCGTTGAGCCTTCAAGGTACTGCGTTGCGGTTCTGGCAACAGGTTGGCGAGATCGACCGTCACCACCGTCGGCATCTGCGCCAGCAGGTCGGTCAATGCAACCACCTTCTGCCACAGGTCCGTGCCCGGGAACGGCGCCAGCGTGACCAGCACCGAGGTATTGGATGCGCGAATCAACTCGGCAATGTGCTCAGGCTCCAGCAACGGGTTGATGGCGTTGACGATCCCCGCCGCCTCACCGCCCCAAATCACAAAGTGGGTCTGCACCAGGTTGGGGAGCAGGAAAGACACCGCCTGCCCCGGACGCACCCCCAAGCGATGCAAGGCATTGGCGGTTTGCGTGACCTTGGCGAAAAGCTCGGCGTAACTGATGCGCCAGGGCTGGTCCTCGATGCTGCCCGTCGCCAGGAAACACAAGGCCGGCCGGTCGGCAAAGCGTTCGGCGGCACGTTGCAGCAACGCGTAGGTACTGCTCGGCAGGTCACGTTGAGCCAAGGGACATTGTTGCTCCATGGCTTGGATATCACTCAACCGGGCGAGGGAAACAGGGGTGGCCATCGTCTTCTTGCTCCTCCATCAATCTTGTTTTTTTACCACGGGTACCGCGGGGTGCGCACTGGGATATGCCAATTCATAGGCCCGACACACTCGCAACACCTGATCGTCGGCAAACCGTGCCCCCACCACCTGCAAGCCAATCGGCAGCCCCTCACTCGAAAACCCGCAAGGCACCGAGGCTGCCGGCTGCTGGGTAAGGTTGAACGGATAGCTGAACGGCGACCACTTCATCCAATCCTCCAGCCCCGAGCCCGGCGGTACATCGTGCCCCGCCTCGAACGCGGTGATGGGCATCATCGGGCAAACCAGCAGGTCATAGCGGCTGTGGAAGCTATTCATCCGGGCGACCAGCGCAGCCCGTGCTTCCTGGGCTGCCGTGAAATGCACCAGGGTTGTGTGCTGGCACTGCTCGGTAAAACGCCGCAGCCCCGGGTCCAGTAAATCCTTCTGTTCACTGTCCAGTTGCGCGGCCAAGTCCACGGCCCCAGCGTAAGCCACGGTTTTGAACAATTCCAGCGGGTCGCCGAAACCCGGATCCACGGCCTCTACCTGTGCGCCCATCTGCGCCAGTCGTTCAACCGCCTGGGCCACGACACGGGCCACTTGCGGATCAACCTGCACATAGCCCAGGTTCGCGCTGTAGGCGATGCGCAGCCCGCGCAAGTCGGTGTTTTCAGGCAACCAGGGCGTATGCCGTGGCGCCCCCAGCAAACCATCCCTGGGATCAGGCCGGGCCACGGTCTGTAGAAACAACACGGCATCGTCCACGGTACGCGTCATGGGCCCCAGATGGGAAATCAGGGTGGTTGCGCTGGCCGGCCATTGGGGGATGTAGCCAAAGGTCGGCTTGAAGCCAAAGGTCCCGGTGAAGCTGCTGGGGATGCGAATCGAGCCCCCGGCATCGCTGCCCTGGTGCAACACCCCTAGATTGAGCGAAGCCGCTACTGCCGCGCCACCGGACGACCCGCCAGAGGTCATGCGCGTATCCCAGGGGTTGCGGGTAATACCGTAGAGCGGGCTGTCTGTCACACCTTTCCAGCCGAACTCCGGACTGGTGGTCTTACCCAAAATGACGGCACCCGCATCGCGCAAAAACGTGGTGATCGGCGCATCGACCTCCCACGGCCCATCGCCCGGAATCACCAGCGAGGCCTTGCGGGTGGGCATGCCCCGAGTTGCCGTGAGTTCCTTGATTGAAGTGGGCAAGCCGTCCAGCGCACCCGTGGGCTGGCCTTTGGACCAACGCTTTTCCGACGCTCGCGCCGTGTCCAGTGCGCCTTGCGGGTCGGTATAGCAGTACGCATTGACCTGCGGGTTGAACCGCTCGATGCGGGCCAATGCATCCTGGGTGACTTCCACCGGCGACAGCCGTTTGGCGCGAAAGTGTTCAAGCAACTCGACGGCGCTCATCTGCGCAATAGCGGTCTGTTGGGTCATGAATAAATCCTGATGATGGCGTATTCCCTGTAGGGGCGTGATTTCAGCGCAGGTAGTCTTCCACCAACGCGACCCAACAGGCGGCCCCAAGGGGAATCAACTCGTCATTGAAGTCATAGTGATCGTTATGCACCGAACAGCCGTTGAACTCGCCAATGCCATTGCCCAGGCCGAAGTAGCAGCCAGGCACTTCATGCAACATCCAGGCAAAGTCTTCGCTGCCCATGGCTTTGAATGACACCTGCTCCATGACATTGGCAGCGCCCAGGGCCCGCTTGGCCGCGTCCAGCATGTGCTGGGTCTCGGCGGGCGTATTGACCAGCACCGGCGCCAGCAGCTGGTAGTCGATCTGGGCTGTCACGCCAAATGAGGCAGCCTGGCCTTCGACAATCCCGCGGATTCGTTGCTCGACGAACTCGCGCACCTGCGGGTCAAGTGTGCGCACGCTCAACTCCAGCATCGCCGTCTCCGGGATGATGTTGACGGCTGTGCCGGCCTGCACTTTGCCGATGCTGATCACCGCCGAGTCATTGACCCCAATATTGCGCGACACCACCGTTTGCAAGGCACTGATGATGCCCGCCAGCGCCGGGATCGGATCAATGCTGCGTTCCGGCATCGCGCCATGCCCGCCACGACCGGTGAGCGTGATACGCACACACTCCGACGACGCCATGACCCCGCCGCTCTTGATGATGGCATGGCCCACGGGGAACCCCGGCATATTGTGGAAGGCATACACCGCATCGCAGGGGAAACGTCGGAACAGGCCATCGTCCATCATGGCCTTGGCGCCGGTCAGGCCTTCCTCATCCGGCTGGAAAATCACGTTCACCGTGCCGTCGAACGTGGCATGCAGCGCCAGTTGTTCAGCGGCCGCCAGCAAGGTTGCCGTGTGCCCGTCATGACCACAGGCATGCATCGATCCTTCGCGACGGCTGGCCCAGGGCAAACCGTTTCGCTCAACGATTGGCAACGCATCCATGTCGGCCCGCAGCCCCAGGGTTTTTGATCCACTGCCGCGCCGCAGCACGCCAACCACGCCGCAACCGCCGACGCCGGTGTGTACTTCATAACCCCAGCTTTCGAGCAAGCCAATGACCAGGGCCGCCGTTTCCCGGGTGTTTTGCCCAAGCTCGGGTTCGGCGTGGATATTGCGGCGGATCGTGACAAAACGCTCGCTACTGTCTTGCAGGCGTGTGTGTAGAGGACTATGGCTCACGGTAAATTCCTTATTTTTGGGTTCAGGTCAGCAACATCAGGGACGCCCTGGGTGCTCAGGGTAAAAACGCAAGGCAATGCCACTTACAACAATGGCGCCACACAAGTACCAGGCCGGCACCAACGGGCTGCCGGTCAGGGCAATCAACCACGTCACGATCAGCGGTGAAAAACCGCCGAACAGCGTGACGCCAAAGCTGTAGATGATCGACAGACCCGTCACCCGGTCATCGCGGGAAAACGCTTCCATCAACAAGGCCAGCCCCGCTCCACCGCTGATGGCCATGGGCAGGATCAGCAACGACACCGCCACCAGGCACAGCAGCGTGCTGTGCTGGTCGAGCATCACAAACGCGGGATAGGTCAGCACCGCCTGCAGGCCACACAGCCAATACAGCAAGGGCTTGCGCCGGGGCATGCGATCGGCAAAGCGCGAGGCGAATGGCGGCACCACCGCCAGCAACACACAGGCAAAGGCCACCAGGCCAAAGGCGAAGCTGCTGGGGTAATGCAAGGTGCGGGTCAGGTAGGTGGGCATATAGAACACCACCATGTATGAACTGACCGTGGAGCTGGCCATCAACAAGATGCCCAACCCCAGGGTACGTGCGTGATTGCGCACGAAGTCGCGAAACGGCGTCGGCTTGTCGATGTTTTCGTGGGTTTCATCCAGGTGCTGGCGGATGTACCAGCCCACCGGACCGATCAACAAGCCAATCACGAAAGGCACACGCCAGCCCCAACTGTGCAACGCCTCCTCCGACAGCAGCGTGGTCAGCGCCCAACCCGACAATGCGCCCAGCAGCGCAGCGGCGCCTTGGCTTGCACCCTGCCAGCAGACCATGAAACAACGATTGTCGGTGCGCCCGGACTCCATCAAGAACGCCGAAGCCGCACCCACCTCGCCGCCGGCCGAAAACCCCTGGAGCAGGCGACCAAAGACCAACAGCCCGGTGGCAACGATGCCGATGCTCGAATAAGTCGGGGTGAACGCGATAATGCCGGTGCCCACGGTCATCAGGGCGATGGTCAGGGTCAATGCCTGCTTGCGCCCATAACGGTCGGCGAACCGACCGATCAATACCGCGCCCAGGGGCCTGATCAGAAAGCCCAGGGCAAAAGTCACCAAAGACATCATCAACGACGCCAGCGCAGAATCCGCCGGGAAAAACAGCTTGCCGATAATCACCGCAAAAAAGCTGTAGACCGTGAAGTCGTAGATCTCCAGGCCATTGCCCAGGGACGAGGCCAGTACCACGCGGCGCGTCCGGGCACGGGACGGCACGGCCGGCACGGGGGACACATAGTCAAACGAGGATGGGGGTGCCGAGGTCGTTTTCATGGCTTAGCGCACCCCGGACTGACGCAGGGCATTGGGCGTGAACTCACCTTCCACGGCGTTCACATCAAACTGATAGCTGCGCTTTTCCTCGTTCTTCAGGCCCAGCACCAGATACCGCCCGCTGACCATGTCGTTGAGGGTTTCGGCGGTGTAGAACGGCACCTGATGGTTGTAGTAGGACTGTTGATGGGCTTCGGCCACACGCCACAAGACATTGCGACCGTCATAGTGATCAATCACCGCCGCTTGCCAAGAGTCCTCGTCGATATAGAAATCACGCTTGGCATACACATGCCGCTGGCCGGGCTTCAACGTCGCGACCACATGCCAGACCCGATGCAGCTCATAGCGCGCCAGGCTTTGGTCGATATGGCCGGCCTTGGTGATATCAGCGTACTTGAGCGTGGGCGAGTCGAGCTTGTAGCTGTTGTAGGGAATGAACAGCTCCTGTTTGCCAACCAATTGCCAGTCGTAGCGATCCGGCGCGCCATTGAACATGTCGTAGTTATCGACCACCCGCTGCCCATCGGTACTGCCGGCAGGGCCGTCGTATGCCACCTGTGGCGCCCGCCGTACACGGCGTTGGCCAGCGTTGTAGAGCCAGGCCTGGCGCGGCTCCTTGACCTGGTCGAGGGTCTCGTGGACCAGCTCGACATTCCCCGCTAGACGGGCTGGCGCGGTGATGGTCTGCTTGTTGTAGAACAGCACATTACTCGGCTTGGCCGGATCGTAGTCGGCCAGGCTTTCGCGCAGCACATACTGATGGTCGAACGTCACCGGCGTGCCCACGCCTCGTACATCCGGAACGATCTGCACCATCTGGCGCTTCATGCTGTCGCCCCGGTAACGGGCAATGTGGTTCCAGATCACTTCCAGGCCGTCCTTGGGAATCGGGAACGGGAATGCCTTGGTAAAGTGCTCCAGGCCGTTACCGCCTGCGACCAACCGGGTGTTCAGCGCGTTTTTGCGTGCGGCCTCGACAATCTCTGGCGGCACATTGGCGCTGCGGTGGGTGGGATAGACATTCATCGTGTAGTCGGGGTAACGCTTGAACATGGCGACCTGGCCTGGAGACAGGCGGCCCTTGTACTGCTCGACGTTCTGCGCGGTGATGGTGAACAACGCTCGTTCGTTGGCGAAGGGATCGGCCAGGAACCCGGCACTGTCGACCGCTCCCGCATCCCGGGGCAGGCCACCGGTCCAGGCCGGGATCGAGCCGTCAGCGTTGCCGGCCTTCTCGCCGCCCAGTGGCGTCAACGTGGTGCCCAGCCGGGCGGCTTCTTCAGGAGTAACCGCGGCCATCGCCGAGGTACAGAACAGCAGCGCCAGCGTACTGGCGTATATAACCGGTGTCGGAACATTCATCAGGCTCAATCCTTTTCTTGTTATCGGATGCAGGTTCAGAAACTCACGCCCACACTCAGGGCAACGAAGTCGCGATCAGTTGCCGTGTTGTAGTCCCCACCAAAGAAATCGGTGTAGGACAGGCTCGCCGTGTAGGTATTTTTCAGGTCCGCATCCAGGCCAAGGCTGATGGCCTTGCTGCCTTCGTTGAAGTTGGGTCCATAACCTTGCACATCGTGGGACCAGGACAGGCTGGGCTTGAGGTTCACCCCGGCCAGCACGTTCTGATAGTCGAGGATGGCGCGCGCCCGGTATCCCCAGGAGTTGGCGGTGTAAAAGCCTTTGCCATCGCAGTTTTGCGGGTTGACCGGGTTGGCCATGGTCGGGCAATTGCGGTTGTCCGGCAGCTCGCCGTTGCCGAAGATGCTGTCACGCCCGAAGCGCAGCGCGCTGCTGTTGAGATCACTGAGGTGGTTGTAGCCGACCTCGGAAATCAGGGTCAGGCGCTCGGCAGCCCACACCTGGTCGATAAAGTGAGTGAACGTGACCTGTGCCTGGCTCACGAGCTTGCGCACATAGCCATGGAAATCTTCACCGGGCACCGGCCGCGCGAAACCACTGGCAAAAATCGGACTGCCCAGGTCTGCCGCCATCGAGCCGGCCAGGGCGGAAATCGTCACATCGCTGCTGTTGAGGGACAACGGCATGTTGGGTCGATAACTCAGCTCACCGGAGACGGCGGTGCCGCCAAGCGTGGTGGAAAAGCTCAGGCCATAGAGGCGGATGTCTTCGGGGTACTCGATGAAATATTCAGCGCTCGAGGCGTGGGTACCGGGCTTGACCGCAAACGGGCTGTCCCCGACCCGGCCGCCGACAAAGGGTGCGCGGCTGTGATAGTTCATGGCGTACAGCCCAAACTCGGTATTGTTCAGCGCCTCGGCCTGCCAACGCAGCGCCACGCCGAACTGACCGCTGTCACGCGCATCACGATCAGCCCCGCGCGTGAAGTGATACTGGCCGTTGGGATCCCAGGGCGGCGAAAACCCCATGCGTGTGCTGCACCCATCGGCCATCACATCCGAGCCGAAAAACGTACCGCAGTTGTCGAGCACCGTCTGGTCCCACTCCAACTGGTAAAAAACCTCGGCGGACACGCTGTCACTCAAGCCCTGGGATAAAAACAGCATGTTGACCGGGATCAGCCCTTCCTTGATCTCGGCCCCCGGACGCCGGAAAGCGGCGACATCGGTGGGGTTGATCACATTGATCCCGTTGCCGATAAACGTGCTCTCCCCCCAACTGACCACCTGCTTGCCCACCCGCGCATTGCCGGGTTGGCCGTCGATGAAATAGTTGTGATAGATAAACGCATCAAGGATTTGCGCCCCCGATGACTTGGCCGCTTCCTTGCGATGGCTGTCGCTGATGGGCAGGTAACGGCGACTTTCGTCCTTGAGCTCGAAGTCATACCAGTACTTGCCGCGCACAAAGATGCCGCTATCGCCGTAGTTCATTTGCAGGTCGTGCACGCCCTTGAAGATCTTCGAAAAGGTCTCGCCCCGGCGAAAATTCATGCGCCCATCATCGGCACTCTGGCTCGACGCATGCCCGCCGTTCCAGGTACCTACATAGGTCGGGTCAGCATTGCGTAGCGCCCAACTGCTGCCGATGGACAAAGAAGAGTCGAACTGCCCCTCGATTTCGCCGACGTTGAAGCTGATGGCCTGGGCCTGGACGCTGGTACCGAGTGCGAAGACGGCGACCCATGCACAGGGCCGCACTCGCTCAAACTGAAAGTGGTTTGCCACAGAACTTCCCCATCGTTTTTATTATTGAAGGCAGTCCACCTGGCCTGCCGGGCGATGTTGGCGCTGGAGAATCTTCTGGGAGCGTGTTAAAGCTGTCCAATGCAAATATGAAGGATGATTGATGCAGTGGACGACTCAATTGATTTGAAGCGGGTTCGCCACCTGGTGTACCTGAGCGAGGAGTTGCATTTTTCCCGTGCAGCGGCTCGGGCACACCTGTCACAGACCGCGTTCAGTCGCAGTATTCAATCGCTGGAGAGCGACCTGGGGGTGCGCTTGTTTGACCGCGATACCCGCTCCGTGACACTGACCGAAGCCGGCAAACAACTGATCGGGCGTGCCCATGAATTGCTCAGTTGTGCAAAGAAAATGCAGGCCCAGGCCAATGATCTTGCAGGGACCGAGGGCGGTGAATTGCGCTTTGGCGTCACGCCGATGGCGGCTAACCTCAACACCACTGACGTATTGGTCAAGCTGCGTAAAAGCATTCCCCGGCTGGTGCTCAATGTTCAGGTGAATTTCTGGGAGCACCTGTCCCATCAACTGGAAACCGACCAGCTGGAATTTGTCGTCGCCACACTGCGAGCCGACCAGATGTTCGATCCCCGCTTTTCCATCACCCACCTGCCACCGCAACCGGCATCGATTTTTTGCCGCCGCGATCACCCCCTGGCGCAGCAGGACCGCCCGATTTCGCGGCAACAGATTCTGCAATACCCATGGAGCGGCGTCGTACCGTCAAGCGAGGCCTCGCTGTATGCCCTGTTTGACCTCAAACCCGGAACGCTGCTGCCGTGGACCTTGAGCTCCAACGACCTGAACCTGCTGCGTGAAACCACCTTGACCAGCGACTCGCTGCTCTTGACCTGGTGCTCCTGGCTTGAACAGGACCTGCGCGATGGGGTGTTGGTAGACCTGATGCCCTCTATCCAGCCAGGCTGGCCGGCGGACCTGCTGACCATCACCAATGCAGTGGTGTGCCAGGCCGGGCGCACACTGTCACCGATTGCCCAGCAGGCGGTGGATTCAATCATTGCCAATGCTGAGCGGTAGGTCGCGGCCGCCATCGCCGGCAAGCCGGCGCCTACAAGGGCTGGACTTTGCTGAAGCTATGCGCAGCCGGTTGCAGCCAGCGAGCCTGCACCAGGAGCGGCGTCACCGCAGCGCCCGGCTCGACCTGCCCGTCCACCTGCAAACGCTGCGGGTCAGCCTGGACCTTGAAATGATGCTCGCCCGCCAGTTGCAAATCCGCCAACAGCCGCAACCCCTCCCGGCATTGCAGTTCGATCCGGGTAGTTCCCAACTTGACCCGCCACGGGCTCAGCATCGCGAGGTCATGTCCCAGCAACTCACCGTCGGCATGACGGCAACCAGTTCCCGCGCCATTGACTTGCAATCGACCTTCCCAGCGGCCGTCCAGTACGAACATCGGTACCGGCAAGGCGCTGACCGCCTGCGGCGCCAATTGCGCCTGCCAGTTCCAGGGCCAGCCGCGAATCTGCAACGCCCAAATGCGCTGTTGAAAACCCAGGTTCACCTGCACCGCCCATGGCCGCAAGGTCCAGTCCACTGGCCCCAGGGCACCCACGCGTGCCGCACGCCCAGTCCATAGGCTGCCCGTGACGCCGCCGGGCTGCCAGCCGCTCGGCCACGGCAGTTGGCGGGCCACAAAGGTGGCCGGCAGCTCCAACAGCAGGGTCAGGCAGAACACCCCAATACCCCAGAGGACGATGGCGCGACTCATGGCCGAACCGCCACTTGCAGGCTAAAGGCATACCCCTGGCCGCCACCGTGCTCAAGGCTCCACTGCAACGGTCGGCCGCCCTGTTCCTGTACCGTGCGCAGCAGTTGCTGCAAGGCCTGGGGGCCGGGCAGTTCGCCGCGCAACTGCCAGCGATCGCCCTGCTGTTCGACATGGGTCAACACCCATTGGCGCGACTCGGCCAACGCCTGCCACTGCTCATTGGAAAATACCGCGGGCGCTAGCAGCGTGCTGGCCTGCTGCGCCAGTGCCTGCCACTGACGCCCATCCTGCCAGGCCGCCAGCAGCGGCCGTGTCAACAGCACCAGCAGCAACAGCACGACGGTTGACCAGCCGATCAGCAGGCCATAACGGCGCTTGGGCGGCAGTTGGTTGAAGTGGGCCAGGTACGCCTGCATCCGCGCCTTCATGGTTGCTCTCCCAAGTCAAAACTCAGTTGCAGGCGGTCGGCTGCACCGGGGGCCTCGTCTATCCATTGTGCGCCCGCAGCCTGGGCAATGGCCTGCCACTCGGCCGGCGGCGGCCGCGGGCCAGTGCCGCGCAAGGCCAGGCGCCAATGGCTGCCGTCAAAAGCGATGTGCGACACCGACCAGCCCGGTTGCTGTTGCAACCACGTCGCGAGTGCCTGCTCCAACGCCACGATTTTCTGTTGACGCACGTGCCAGTCGGTTGCCTCACCCTGCATACGCGCCAACGCCATACGGGCCTGTTGCGGGTTATTGACTGGCCCCGTCACCGCCCTGACCTGGGCTTTCCAACTGTCGACCTGGTGCAGGCTCTGCACCAGGTACACCGCACTCCAGCACACCGCCAGTACCACGCACCCCAACAGCAAGCGGCGCTGTACACCACTTATCAACGCAGATCGCTGCGCCCGCGTGCGTGTCGCTCGCGTGCCCTCCAGCACACTGGGCACCTGTTCCAGACGCGCCAGCCGCGACGGCCAGACGCCCTCCAGCGTCTCGCCAGGCTGTTCGCGCCAGGCCTGGGGCAAGCGCTCCCCCAAGACCTGGGGCCACACCAGCCATTGCCGGGAGTGGGCCTTGAGGCACAGCAGCTGTTCGCGCTGCCAGCGCAACACCTGCCCGGGTTCGGGTTGCGGCAACAATTGCAGCTCCGCCCAGCCGTGGGTGATCTGTACGCCAAGGGCCGCGCACTCGGCCAGCCATTGCTGCACCTGCTGGCGCTGCATCACCAACAACTCAAGCTGCCCGGCCTCGCGGGACAGGCAACTGACCAGCAACGCTTCGGCGGGCTGCTGCGCGTATTCTTCAAACAGTTGCGGCCATTCATGGCGCTTGAGCCCCGGCGGCGCCGGCAGGCAGAAATGGCTGCAATCTTGCGCCGGCACAATCAAGGCGCCCGGCAGTTGCAACAGTGCGGACGGTGGCGGCCAGGCGCCGCTCGAGCACGCCTGTTGCGCGCGGTAGTGCAGCCACTGCCAACGCCCCTCGCTGCTGGCCGGCGGACGCACCAGCAACCATTCCAGCGGTTTGCCCCGCAGACGCTCAAACATGCCTGCGCTCCGGCTCATGGCTGGGTATCGGGCAAAGCGAAGGTACACACATAAGGGGCTCCATGATGCTCGAACTCGATCCGCACGCCGCGATTGGGCTGGGCGGCGACGGTAGAAGGAAAGGCCAGCCAGCGCGTGCCCTGGTAAAAACTGAACGTGGCACGCTCGACCGGCATCAATGACGCCTTGAGCGCCCAGCGGGGCTTATCGGCAGCGTACAGATCGGCCGAGCCCCACAACTCCAGGCGCTGCTGGCGCGCATCGAACGACAGCCGCTGGCGTTGCACACGCGACGCGCCGTCTGCCGGCGGCCACGCCGCCAGGGCCACCCACTGCAATTGCCCAAGGGCCGGCTGCCACTCCAGCCAAGCCAGGTCCAGGGGCAAACGCTGCTCGTACAGCTGGCGCAACACCAGGGCATCGAAGCGGCGCTCCAGGGCCATGCAGAACTCCAAGACCTGGGGCTCGCCGCCAGGCTCATCCAGTCGTTCACGCACCTTGGCCCAGCCATTGACCAGGGCTGCCAGCAACACCCCGACCACCGCCGTGAGGGCCATCGCCACCAACAGCTCGACCAGGGTCAAACCGCGCTGCGCGGCCTTCATGGGCGCACCAGAAACAGGCTGAACTGGCCCAGGGGGTGGCGCTGCTCAGGGTCGGCAAACAACTTCAACTCGCCACGGCGCAAGCGATTGACTCCGGTATTGCCCAGGGTCAGGTACCAGTGACAGGTGGCGTGCCCCTGGCGCAGCTCACCGCTCAGCGCATTGATCTGCGGCCAGTACTGCTCCACGCCAAAGCGCGTCTCCAGCTCCCGCGCGCACAAACTGCCCAGGCGATGTTGCGCCACGGCCTGGTGGGTCGCGATGCGCTGGCGCAACAACTGGCTGACCATCACCGCCATCAAGGCGGCAATCCCCAGGGCGACCATGACTTCGAGCAGGGTAAAGCCTTGTTGGCGCTTCATGGCAGGGTCGCGATCTGCAGGGTATTGTCCGCTTGCCATTGCCAGCGCTGCCGGCCCTCGGCCCAGCGCCAGGTGAGTGACACGGGGTGCGCCAGCCCCGAGGGGGTGAACATCACTTGGGGTTCGCGGCTCACCGGCCAATCAGGTTGCAAGCCGACCGGCCAGGGTGCGCCACGCGATGGCTCGACCTGCCACGCCGGCGCGCCCTGCCCGGCCTGCCAACGCACGAACTCAGGGTTGCGACCGTTCCAGCGCAAGCCCAGCAACTGTCCGGCATGCCGGGCCTGGGCGGCCTGGCTGCGCGCCTCGTTGGCCAGTTGGGCCAGGGCCTGGCGCATTGGCGCCTGACCGGTATCAAGAAAGGCCACCCCCAAGGCACTGAACAAACCGACGATCAGTAAGACCACCAGCATTTCCAGGAGCGAGAACCCGCGACTGCGTTGCATGCCTAGAGGTCCCAGTTACCGATATCGGCGTCGGTGCCTTCGCCGCCTTCCTGGCCGTCGGCGCCCAGGGAAAACAGATCCACCCGACCGTGCTGGCCCGGGGTGCGGTAGCCATAAGCATTGCCCCACGGGTCCTGGGGCAGGCGACGGATGTAGCCGTCAGCCCGCCAGCTGCGCGGCAAGGGTTCCAGGCCCGGCTTGCTGACCAGCGCCTGCAGACCCTGCTCGGAGGTGGGGAACCGCAGGTTGTCGAGGCGGTACATATCCAGCGCCTGCTCCAGGGTCGCCAGGTCAGCCAGGGCTTTCTGGCGCATGGCCTTGTCCTGGCTGCCGAGCACGCTGGGGGCAACCACCGCGATCAACAGGCCGATGATAAAAATCACCACCATGATTTCCATCAAGGTAAAACCGCGCTCGCGACGTTTGACTGCACGATTGCCTGGCATGGCGTGCTTTTCCATTTCAAATTCTCCAGCTTCAGGTTGTCTGTTCAAAGGCTAAGGCCCTGGTTGAGCTGCATGATCGGCAGCAACACCGCCAGCACGATGAACAGCACCACCGCGCCCATCAGCAGAATCATCAGGGGTTCGAATAACGCCAGCAGCAGGTCGACCTGGCGCGCAAACCCACGCTCCTGGTTGTCGGCGACGCGCAAGAGCATGTCGGGCAAGGTGCCGCTGGCCTCGCCGCTGGCGACCATGTTCAACAGCATCGGCGGGAAGTGCCCGCTGGCACTGAGGGCGCGGTACAGGGTCACGCCGCCTTCGACCTGTTCACGCACCGCCTCCAGGGACTGGTGGATCTGCCGGTTGCCGACTGTCGCGGTGGCAACCTCCAGGGATTCGAGCAATGGCACACCACTGCCGAGCAAAATCGCCAGGCTGCGCGAGACCCGTGCGCTTTCCAATACCGACAGCAACACGCCGATGCGTGGCAGGCGCAAGGCCAGGTTGTCGCGGCGCAAGCGCCATACCGCCTGGCGCAATAACAGCCGCGCGCCCACTGCCGACAGCAAGCCCAGCCCCAGCAACCACGGGCCGAGCATGACCAGGCCCTCGCTGGCGCCGATTAATATTCGGGTAATCAGCGGCAGGCTTTGCCCGGTATGGCTGAACTGTTCAGTGAGCTTGGGCACCACAAACGTCATCAGGCCGATCACCACCGCCAGCGACACCAGAATCAGCACCGCCGGGTAGATCAACGCGGTGCGCGCCTTGTGCCGTTGTTTCTGTACCTGCTCCAGGTGTTCGGCCAGGCGCTCCAGTACCGGCGCCAATTTGCCCGAGCGTTCGCCCGCCTCCACCAGCGCGCAATACAGGGTGTTGAACTGCCCGCCCTGGCGCCGCAGGCTCTGGGCCAGGCTCAAGCCTTCACCCAGGGCACCGCGCACCGCCACCAGCAGATTGCGGATCGCCGGCTCTGCCAGTTGGCGCTCCAGGGTGCCCAGGGCATCCACCAAGGGGATGCCGGCGCTCAACAGCGTGGCCAACTGGCGGGTCAATTCGCACAGTTGCCCATGGTTCAAACGTTGCCCGCGCGGGCTCGACAGGCTCGCGCCCTGCACCTGCAACTCACGGGCAAACAGGCCCTGCTCGCGCAGCAGTTGGCGGGCATGGCGCTCGCTTTCCGCCTGGATGCTGGCTTTGCGACGATTGCCGCGCAGGTCCAGCGCCTGGTAACGATAGGTCGGCATCAGTCGCGCACCGCACGCAGGACCTGCTCCAGGCTGGTGTCGCCACGGCGCAGGCATTCAGTGGCCATGGCAGTCAGGCTCTGGCGCTTGTCGGCGAGGTATTCGTGCATCGTCGCTTCACTGGCGCCGTCGTACAGCAGGCCGATCAAGCCGGCATCCAGGGTGATGAATTCATAGAGACCGATCCGCCCGTGGTAGCCACTGCCCTGGCAGTCGTCACAGCCCTGGGGGTGAAAGCTCTGCGCGAGCGTTGCCAGTTCCGGCCACAGTTGGCGCTCGGCGGCCTGCAACGGTGCGGGCGTTGCGCAATGGCACAGGCGGCGCACCAGGCGCTGGGCCATCACGCCCTTGAGGCTGGAGGCAATCAGGAAGGGTTCGATGCCCATGTCACGTAGGCGGGTGACTGCGCCCACCGCGCTGTTGGTGTGCAGCGTCGACAGCACCAGGTGCCCGGTGAGGCTGGCTTGCACGGCGATCTGTGCGGTTTCCTGGTCGCGGATTTCACCCAGCATGATCACGTCCGGATCCTGGCGCAGGATCGCCCGCAGGCCGCTGGCGAACGTCATGCCGGCGCGGGGGTTGATCGCCGTCTGGCCGATGCCGGTAATCGCGTATTCCACCGGGTCTTCGACGGTCAGGATATTGCATGAGCCATCGTTCAGCGCATTGAGGCTGGCGTACAGCGTGGTGGTCTTGCCCGAGCCCGTGGGCCCTGTGCTCAGTAAAATGCCGTTGGGCCGCGACAGGCAGGCGCGCAGGGCCTGCTCCACCTCGGCGGGCATGCCCAGGTTATTGAGGTCCAGCAAATTGGCCTGTTTATCCAGCACCCGCATCACCACGCGCTCGCCGTGGATGCCCGGCAAGGTCGAGACTCGGATATCCACTTCACGCCCCCCGGAGCGCAGGGTAATGCGCCCGTCCTGGGGCTGGCGTTTTTCGGCGATATCCAGGCGCGCCATGACCTTGATCCGCGACACCAACATGGCCGACAAGGCCCGTGGCGGGCGCAGGATCTCCCGCAGATGGCCATCGACCCGCAGGCGCACCACCAGGCTCTGCTCGAAGGTTTCGATATGGATATCCGAGGCGCGCAGGCGCAGGCCTTCGGCGAACAGGCCATTGATCAGGCGAATCACCGGCGCCTCGTTATCGCTCTCCAGCAAGTCTTCGATACGTGGCAGTTCGTTGATCAGGCTGTCGAGATCGACCTGCTCGCCGATGCCCTCAATCAAGGCCGCCGTGGCCGATTCGCCGGCCTGGTACAAGGCCCCCAGGCGCAGTTCGTATTGGGCCGGGTCAAGGTGCTCGACCAGCGTCGGCAGGCCGTGTACGCGCAACACTTCCTGCAAAGCGTCGGTATCCACATCGTCGCGCAGGTACAAGGTCCAGCCCTGCGGGCCCGGCGCCCGCGCCAGGCCCGCCTGGCGCGCCATTCGGTAAGGCAGCAACGGACTCACCACACGCCCTCGTCCAGGCGTTCGCGGCTGGCCGGGAACAGGCGCAGCAAGGCGTTGTTATCGGAGATCGCGGGCAATGCCAGGTTCGAGCTGGCCTTGAGGTTGCGGTACTTCTCGCTGCTCAGTTGGGCCAGGGTCTCGCCGTCGCGCATGATCCGCGGACGGATAAATACCATCAGGTTCTGCTTGGTGCGCTGGCTGGCGTTGGAGCGGAACAGCCGCCCTACCCCCGGGATATCGCCCAGCCATGGCACCCGCTGGTCACTGTTCTTGGCCTCGTCGCCGATCAGCCCGCCGAGCACCACCAGGCCGTTGTCTTCGACCATGACCTTGGTCTTGATCTCACGCTTGTTGGTGATCACATCGCTGGCACCGGTGCTGTCGGCAATCGAGGAGACCTCTTGCACAATGTCCAGGCGCACGGTGTTGTCGATATTGATCTGCGGCTTGATCCGCAGCTTGATCCCCACTTCCTTGCGCTCGATGGTCTGGTAGGGGTTGGTGTTGTTCTGCGTCACCGAACCCGTCACAAAGGGCACTTCCTGGCCCACCAGAATCGACGCTTCGGCGTTGTCCAGGGTCAGCAAGGTGGGGGTCGAGAGCAGGTTGAAGCCGCTTTCGCTCTTGAGCGCATTGAGCAGCGCAATGAAGTTCAGCCCGCCGCCATTGAGCTTGCCAAAGCCTGCGGTGGCCCCAGGCACATTGGCCAACAGCTTGCCCAGGCCGGCGGTGTCGCCGCTGGCCGCGGCCCCCGCCAGGCCGGCGATGCTCGTACCACCGTTGGTAAAGTTCACCGCACCGCCGCCAAACGAGTCGCCCAGGAACAGCCATTGCACCCCCAGTTGCTGGGCGCGGGTATCGGAGACCTCGGCGATGATGGCCTCGACCACCACCTGGGCACGGCGGATATCCAGTTGTTCGACGATGGTGCGGTAGGCGGCGATTTCACTGTCCGGGCCGACCATCACCACGGCGTTGGTGCCCTCCTCCGACTCCATGCGAATCCCCGAGGCGCTGACCGCCACCGGTTTGGGCGCACCGTCCGTGGCGACGCCTTCAGCGCCGGCGCCGGGGGCGTCCTGGCTCAAGCCGCGCAGCACCTTGACCACTTCGGCCGCGTTGGCATGGCGCAGGTACATCACCACCGTGTTCGAGGGACGCAAGGCATTTTGCGGCTGATCCAATTGTTTGAGCAGCGCGCGTACCCGTTGGCGACTGTCGGCACTGCCGCGCACCAGCAAGGCGTTGCTGCGGGGGTCGGCAACCACCTGCGCACCATCGGCGCCCTGCTCGCGGGCCAGCAGGCGGGTCATCAATTGCGCGGTGTCATTAGCGCTGGCATTGACCAGGGGCAGTACTTCCAGGGGCTCCTGGCTGACCTGGTCGAGCTGCTGCAACAAACTGTCGATACGGTCGAGGTTACTGCGCCAGTCGGTGATCACCAGCAGGTTGGCTGCAGGGTATGGGCTGATCACCCCCACACGCGGGTCAATCAGCGGCTTGATGATATTGAGCATCTGTTCGCTGCCGGCGTTGCGCACACTGAACACCCGGGTGGCCATGCCATCGTTGCCCTGCCCGGCCTGGCGCGTGGACTCCACCGGCACCGGCTCCAGGCGCGCCGCCTGATCCGGCACGATCTTCACGCTGCCATTGGGCAGGTTGACCGCGGCAAAACCCTGGGCGCGCAACTGGGCGAGGAAGATGTCGTAGATCGCCTCGCTGCCGAGCATATCCAGGCTGCGTACCGTGACCTTGCCCTTGACCCGGGGATCGATGATGAACGTGGTGTTGGTGATGCGCGACACACTGTCGATGAAGTCAGTGAGTTCGGTGTCGATGAAATTCACTTCATATAAGGCCGGCGCTTCGACGGCGCGGACCGGGGTCACGCTCAAGGCCAGACACAATGCGCTCAGGCCTAGGCATTTATTGATCATGTGCATCGTCAGTTCATTCCTTGCGCTTGAGGCCGATCACCGGTCGCTCAGTCGGCCATGGCAAGCGCTCGCGCTGCCCTTGATTGTCAAAAATCAGCCCGCGTTCATCGATATCCTGCAAGACGATGCCCGGGGCCAGGCGCTGACCCAGGGTCAGCGTGCGTTCTTGTTGCCCGAAACGCAGGACCAGCACGGTGGCGCGCAACGGCGTGGCCTTGAGGCTGCCCAGGTAATCGACCTGGAGCGTGGTCAACGGCAGGTCACCGCTGGGCGCCAGACGTGGTGCCCAGTGGTTGCTCAACAGGTCGGCGACCGGCGCCGGCGCCGGGTATGGCGCGACCGGTTGCGCGATCCCGTGCCACAGTTGCAGCACACATTGCGCCGCCAGCCAGGCCAGCAGCGTAACCAGCAACAGGTTGAACAGGCCGGTTGCCCGGCTCAACTGACCAGGCTCCGTGGATGCCATCCCGGGTGCCCCTGTACGTAGCGCACCTCGGGCAATTGCAGGGGCGCCAGTTGCCAATCCGCCGGCTGCTCGCGCAACCAGCCTTCAAGGTGTTGCCACAGGGGTTGCCCGGCATCGGCGGCAAAGCCCAGGCCAAAGGTGCGACAGGTGCCGACCGGCTCGGCAAACTCGCTGACCCGCTTGCCGCCAGGACTGTAGGTGACCTGCCAGGGCTGGCCGAGCCAGCGCGGCAGGTCCTGGCTGTTGTCCAGCAACAGGGGTTCGCCAAACAGTTGCTCGGCGCCGTTCTCCAATACCTGGCGCACTTGCTGTGCCGGTACATCGACCACCGGCGCCGGGTAGCTGGCGCTCAGGCTGATCAAGTGTTCACGGGTAATCATCTGGCCACGGGCCAAGGGACTGTCGTAGCGCAGGCCCGGCAGCAACACCGCACTCTTGGGCTCACGGGCCAGGGCCTGGTGCAACAGGCGGTCCCAACTGCCACCACGCACATCGCGGCGCCAGAGGTTTTCCGGGGCCTTGGCCAGGGGCTGATCGAGCCAGGCGGCATGGGCTGCGCGCTGCTGTTGCAAGCGGGGTTGCAGGCGCTGGGCGTGGGCCTGGGCGGTAGCGTCCAACGCGCTGGCCTGGGCCGCAAAAAAACGTGCCTCAAAGCGCCATTGCCCCGCCTGCGCCTGGCAGCGGATGCGGAAGGCGCCGCTGGCCCGGGTCCCGCCCAGCACCACCGGTACGCGCTTGCCGGAGCGTTGCAGGATCTCCACCGGCTGCGGCCACAGATCCTGGCCACGGGCGCACAACATCAAATCCACCTGACTCAGGCGCTCGGCCAGCCAGAATCCCGGTCCGGTGCCGACATCGGCCAGGGCCACCACCAGGTCGGCTTCTTCGCGGGCCTGGGCGAGCACCGGTTGCAGGCTGTGCAGCCATTGCTTCAAGGAGGCTTGCTGGTCCCGTGCATAAGGGTCGGTAATGCCGACGACAGCAATACGCACGCCACCCCGGCGGAACACCTGCATACCTGGGGTAGCCAGGCGTTGCGCGCTGGCGCTGGCCAGCCCGGCACCGAGCACCGGCTGGCCGAATTGCTGGTACAGGCCCTGGCATTGTTCGGGCCACAGCACGCGCTCATCACTGCTGACCCGTACTTCGCTGCCGAGCAACTGGCTGCCCTGGACCCCGGACAGGCCCCGGGTCAGGTAGGCCAGGCCGCTGCCGTTCCAGCACTGGCCGTTTTCCAGGGTCAGGCTATTCTCCTGCCCTGCTTCATCGCGCAGGCGCTGCAACACCGCGCCGAGTACCGCATAACCGCCGGTTTGCACGCTGTCACTCAGGGAGGCATCCAGCAGGCCATCCAGGCGGCTGCCGTCGGCCTGGCGAAAACGCGCATTGGCCCCGGTGATCCAGGGTGCCTGGCCGATCCGTGTCGCCGGCCCCAGGCGCGTGGCGGGCACCACCGGGCGACCCGGCAGGCGTGCATCGAGGGTGTCGGCGATATACAGCAGGTCGACGGGCTGGCTGTCCGCAGGCCCCGCCGCAGCGCCCAGGCTAGAGCAGCCGGCCAGCCACGGCGCACAGGCGCCCAGCGTCATCCATCCCAATACATCGCGCCGCACCATTGAAGCCATTGTTCTCTCACCCTGAGGCTAACTCTGCTTTAAGGGCGGCATAGTGGGGGTCAATTAATGACGGTTTAATGTCAGTTTTTTAACAGGAGTGAAATATGCAGCCTTGTAACAAAAAGAAATAAAAGAAATACACATACATACATTTTTAACAAAACCGACCGCGAATCATCACATTCGGCTCTTAGAGTTCGGGCTCCTTTCAAAAATCGTGATCTACAAAGGACCTGATGAAATGAGTCGAGAGACTGGCGACAACCAGAATCGCAACCTGAGCCTCAATGAACCGATGGAATCGGTACTCACTGCCTACCTGAGCCGCCGCAGCGTGGTACGGGGCGGACTCGGCGCCGCGATTGCCATGATTGCCGGCACCGGCCTGACAGGTTGCTTTGACAGCGGCGGTGGCTCTGACCACAACACCCCGACCGAGCCCGCCAAACCGGCCCTGAAACTGGGCTTCAATTCGATCCCGGGCTCACGCACCGACGGCTGCACCGTGGCGGCCGGCTACACCGCGCACATCCTCGCGCCGTGGGGCACGCCGCTCAACAGCAACGCCGCACCGTGGAAAAGCGATGGCACCAATACCTCGACCGACCAGGCCAACTCGGTCGGTATGAACCACGATGGCATGCGCTTCTTCCCGATCAATGGCAGCTCCACTGACGGCCTGATCGCCATCAACCACGAATACATCGAGCAGTCCGAGTTGCACCCCAACGGCGCGACCCTGATCGGTGGCGTGCGTCCGGTGGAAGAAGTGCGCAAGGAAATCAATGCCCACGGTGCGGGCGTGATGCGGGTGACCAAGGTCAACGGTCGCTGGCAGGTGATGGAAAACGATCCACTGAACCGTCGTTTCACCTCGGCTACGCTGATGGACCTGTCGGGGCCGCTCAAAGGCACCGAGCACGTCAAGACCAAGTTCTCGCCAACCGGCACCCAGACCCGTGGCACCAACAACAACTGCGGCAATGGCTACACGCCATGGGGCACCTACCTGACCTGCGAAGAAAACTGGCCAGGGATTTTCGTCAACCGCAGCGGCAACCGCCCGGCCGACCAGGTGCGCATCGGCGTAGGTACCAGCAACGGCAACTATCGTTGGGAAAGTGTCGCGGGTGACCCGAGCGAAGTGAACGGCGAGTTCAGCCGTTTCAACGTCACCCCAAGCGGCGCCACGGCCACCGACGACTACCGCAACGAAGCCAGCACCTATGGCTACATCGTCGAGATCGACCCGTACAACGCCTCGACCCGTGCCGTGAAACGCACGGCACTCGGGCGCTTCCGCCACGAAGGTTGCTGGCCGGGCCTGACCACCGCCGGCAAGCCAGTGGTGTTCTACAGCGGCGACGACTCGCAGAACGAGTACCTGTACAAGTTCGTCTCCACCGCATTGTGGGACCCGGCAGACGCCAACCCCCGCGATCGCCTGGCCACCGGCGCCAAGTACATGGACAGCGGCAAACTCTACGTGGCGCGCTTCAATGCCGACGGCAGCGGCAACTGGCTGCTGCTCGACGTGGCCAGCCCGACCGTCGATGGCAGCACCCTGGGTGCGAAGTTCACCGACCTGCCGGGGATCATCCTCAACACCCGTGGCGCGGCCGATGCCCTGGGCGCGACACCGATGGACCGCCCGGAATGGACCTCAGTCAACCCGCTCAATGGCGACGTGTACCTGACACTCACCAACAACACCAGCCGCACCGTGGCCAACGCCGCCAACCCGCGTGTAAACAACAAACACGGGCACATCATTCGCTGGCATGACGCCGATAACCAGGTGTCCTTCACCTGGGACATCTTTGTATTTGGCGCCAACGCCGCAGGCACCCCGGACCTCAACCGCTCCGGCCTGACAGTACTGAACCAGTTCGCCAGCCCGGACGGCATGACCTTCGACAGCCGTGGCGTGATGTGGATCCAGACCGACAACGGCGAAAAAACCCTGACCGACTACACCAACGACCAGATGCTGGTGGTAATCCCCACCAATATGGTCGATGCCCAGGGCAAACAGGTACCGGTCAATGCCCAGAACCAGGCGGACCTGCGGCGCTTCTTCGTGGGGCCCAATGGTTCGGAAGTGACTGGGGTGACGTTTACGCCGGACAACAAGACAGTCTTCATCAACATCCAGCATCCAAGCAACTGGCCGTCCACTAACGTGGCTACCGACGTCACCGTGGGCAAGGTACGGGCACGGGCATCCACGGTGGTGATCCAGCGTACAGACGGTGGGGAATTGGCGATCTGACCAGGCTCGCGTAGCACCGCCCTTGCAGGAGCTGGCCGGTAGGTCAGCCACCAGATGGAGTGGCTGATAAGCCGCCATCGCTGGCAAGCCAGCGCCTACAGGGGATCTCACAGCACGCAGAACCTTGGATCAGCCACAGATCGAATGTGGGAGCCGACTTGCCGGCGCCTACTTCTGAATGCGGTGTGCGCTTTTAGAGCGGCAAAGGCTCCCGCGAGCGCAACAGCATGCCCTGCGCCGGCACTCGCGCGTGCCACTTCACCACGCCCTGGGCTTCGACACGGTACTGGCTGCGAAAGCGCTGGCCATCCAGGTCAATGTCCAGTTGCAGCAGGAAGTGGTCACCGTTGAGCTGCAGGCCTTCACTCAAACGCTCGAACATTGCGTCATCCATCGCCCCCAGGGCCTGGCGCAATTCGCCCGCATCGCGATAGCCCCCCGCCGGGCGTGCGCTGATCAGCCGGGTCAGGACCGAACGCGAGACCTCACCCTCATACAACGCATCCAACAGCGGCAGCATCTCCAGGTTCAGCGCATTGGCATTCAGGCGCCAGCCAGCGGTCTCGTCCAGGCTGCACAGCTGTGGATAGCGCAAAGCCCGCAGCGCGTCGGGAACGGCCAGCAGGTTCAATTCGCTGATATCGCGCATCCGTTGATTGGCCGCCAGACGCGGCGGTGATTGACGCAGGTATTCATTGCTTTCTGCACCTTGCAGGCGGGTCTGCTGGTCGGTGTCTAGCCAGTCGGCCAGGGTCTGGGCCAGGCGTTCGGCCGCCATGTCGGCCCCCAGCAGATGCACCAACTGGCGCTGGGCACGTTCGGCTTCGGGGCCGATCAAGGCGTTGACGTTAAAGCAGGTGTGCAGGTCGCGAATCTGGATGCTCGCCTTGCCACCCTTGAAGTCATAAGCCAACGGCTGCCCACGCATGGCCTGCCAGAACAACGGGCTGGCGCGCCACAGCGGGTCCTGCAGGGCCTGCTCGGTAAAGGCCAGGGCCGCCCGCTCGATCGCCCGCGCCTGTACCCGTTGCTGCACCAGACGCACGCTGTCGACCTGCTGGCGCCCTTGCTCGACCATCCAGGCCATGCCGCCCGCGAGCATGGCCAGGGCCACCAGCACCATCAATAACGCCGCCCCCTGCTGCCGCTTTTTGTCCATTGCCACGCCACCTTTGTGTAGATCCTGGCGACAGTCAACACAGTGGATGTTTCAACCAGGTGGCAGACTCACACAATTTCCGCAAAAACGTCACCGCGCCGTCATAAAGCCCCGGCAAACTGCGCCTTCATATTTCAAATCAATGGCTTGGAGTGGCGTTATGGGCGGTATAGGGATTTGGCAACTGGTCATCGTGCTGCTGATCGTGGTCATGCTATTCGGCACCCGGCGCCTCAAGGGCCTGGGCAGCGATGTGGGCGAGGCAATCAAGGGTTTTCGCTCCTCCATGGGCAACGAACCCGGCGCACAGGCGGCGCAAAAGACCAGCCTTGAGGCTCAAGCCGAGCCTGGGCGATCTGCAGACAGCAAACACTGATGTTCGATATCGGTTTCAGCGAACTGCTGCTGGTGGGCCTGGTGGCGCTGCTGGTACTGGGCCCCGAACGCCTGCCGGTTGCCGCACGCAATGCCGGGTTGTGGCTGGGCCGGGCCAAGCGGGCGATGAATACGCTCAAGGCCCAGGTCACTCAGGAACTGGACCACGAGCACCTGCTGCAAGGCATCGATCAGCAGCCATTGCGGCAACTGGAGCAGCAACTGCGCGACGGCATCCGCCTGGACGCCCCGCCGCCGCCAGAAACCACCCTTTCCCCAGGACAACCTGCCCCATGAGCGACCTGCCCTTGCCTGCCCCACGCCTGTCGGTGACCGGCCACCTGACCCGGTTGCGCTCGCGCCTGGTGCGCTGCGTCCTGGCGATCCTCCTGGTGTTCTGTGCTCTGTTCCCCTTTGCCCAGCAGCTCTACAGCTTCGTCTCGCAGCCGCTGCGCGATTTCTTGCCCAGCGGCGCCACGATGATCGCCACCGGGGTGACTTCACCCTTTCTGGCTCCGCTGAAGCTGACCCTGATGATCGCCCTGTTCATCAGCATGCCGCTGCTGCTGCACCAGGCCTGGGGCATGATTGCACCTGCGGTGTACCGCCAGGAACGCCGCACCGCCGCCTGGTTGCTGGCCGCCAGTGTGGTGCTGTTTTACGCGGGCATGGCGTTTGCGTTTTTCCTGGTGTTCCCGATGATGTTCGGCTTCTTTACCAGCGTGACCCCGGACGGCGTGGCGATGATGACCGATATCGCCCTGTACCTGGATTTCATCCTCGCGCTGTTGCTGGCGTTCGGCCTGGCGTTTGAAATCCCGGTGGCCACCTTCCTGGTGATCTGGGCCGGGATCACCGATGTGCAGACCCTGCAGAAAAGCCGGCCCTATGTGATCGTCGGTTGCTTTGTGGTGGGCATGCTGTTGACACCGCCCGATGTGTTTTCCCAGACCATGCTGGCGGTGCCGATGTGGATTCTGTTCGAGCTGGGGCTGCTGGCCAGCCGGTCTGTCAGCCAGCCCCTGCCTGACGCCTCGGAAATCGACGCTGGCCGACAGCTGTAGCTGTGCGCGGGTATGCCGCAAACCACTACTCGCGGTCGAACAGGTCCTGCGCCTCAATGCAAAAAGGGTTGGCGACGGTGGATTTCTAACGCCCGTAGCATTGCGACCTGCCCGGAGCAAGGCCGTCCCGCCGACAGATTAAACAAAATGTTGACTTAGTAAGGCACCAAGATAAACTGCGCCTTATGAATATTTTAGAGAACAAACACCACATCATGCTGCGTGAGCTTGACGGGGTGCCCGCCGAAGTCCGGGACAGCGTCAAGCTGTGCTTCGAGCTGCTGTCGGCGGCGGCCGCGATCAATCGCGTGTGTGCCATCCGGCTGGCCCGCTACAACCTGTCAGAGGGCCGCTTCGTCATCATGCTGACCCTCAAGAGCGCCGGCGGGAAGCTGTCGCCGCTGGAGTTGGCGACACGCCTGTCGATTACCACCGGCACCGTGACTGGCTTGCTCGATGGCCTGCAGGGCGATGGGTTTATCAAGCGCAAGACCGACCCGACCGACCGCCGCAAGCTGATCATCAGCCTGACCGCCGACGGTAAGCGCGTGGTCGATGAGGTGTTTGCCGAACACACCGACTGGATCAGCGGCATCATCCAGGGCCTGAGCCTTGAGCAGCGCCAGGCCTTGTCCGAGTCGATCTACTGCATATCGGCCAGTCACGCCCTGTCCCAGCAACTGCCGGATGGGCATTAGGCCCGGGTTTCAATTGCGTCAATCGCGGTAGTCACACAAGGAGGTGTCTGATGCTGCACAGTCAACGAGTGATGACCAATTTCGGCAGGAAGCCACGCATTCACAGTGGCGTCGATGTCATCCGCCACAGCATGGTCTCCCTGGAGCGCTACATCCCGCCGGCGCTGTACCGGCGTCTGTTTATCCAGCGCATCGCCCGTCACTCCCTGGCCATCGAAGGCTTCGAGTTTCGCCCGGTGCAAAGCCTGTTCGAACTGGAAGAGGCCTTGCGCCTAGTCAACGACAGCTATGCGCGGCGCGGCATCTCGACGGTGTGTCGGGCCGGCATGCGCTTTTCCGCGTTTCATCTGCTGCCGGGCACCACCACCTTCGTGGCGGTCAAGGACCGGCAGATCGTCGGCACCGTGTCGTTGATCGAGGACTCCATGCTCGGCCTGCCCCTGGAAGAGGTGCATGGCAACGAGGTAGTCCTGCAACGCCTGGCCGGCGCCCGCCTGGCCGAGGTCGGCACCCTGGCCGTGGCCGCCGGGTATCGCGGCAAGGGTGTGCCGTTGATGCTCTACAACGCGATGTTTCGCTGGGCCATGCATTTTCGCGGGGTGCAGCGGCTGCTGATCGCCGTGCACCCACGGGCGGGGGCGTTCTATCGCAATGTGTTGTTCTTCTCCCCCATGGGCCGGGTGCAGCCCTATGCCAAGCTCAACAATGCCTTGTCGCTGCCACTGTCTCTGGACCTGGGCAATGCGCCGGCGGTTTTCCAGCAGGCCTATCAGCGCCCTGCCCTGGGGTTTGCGGTCGAAGGGCAGCGCACGCACTTCTACGACTTTTTCTGTCGCAGTGACTACGCCCATATCCGCCTGCCCGCCACCGGCAGAGTGCGCCCCTGGGACGCGCACGAAGTGCTGACCCATATGGCCCGCTGTGGCGTGCATGGCCACAACCTGGCGCCACGGATCCAGCGGGCGCTGGCCCTGGCGTAAGCAAGTTCAAACGTCATTTCATGGAGGAAGCAGTATGGACAGCGGATTGCTGCGCGCGATATTCAGGGAAATAACGATCAAGCAACCGTTCGAGCGCATCCCCGAACCGGCCTTGGTCATGGAAGAACAGCAGAGTGTGGCGTCCTACGCCGACAGTGCCGCCCAGGGCCAGGCCTTGTCCGGCACCCACCTTTATCACTGCGCGCAGATGTGCGCGCTGATCAAGCCCGGCGATGTGGTACTGGACATCGGTTGCGGCCCGGCGGCCCTGTTGCTGCAAGTCGCACGGCTCAACCCACGGGCCGAATTCATTGGCATGGACCTGTCGCAGAGCATGCTGGAGGTGGCGCGTGAAGCGTGTCACCAGCAAGGCATCGACAACGTGCAGCTGATTGAAGATGACATGACCCGGCTCGGCATGATCGCTGACCGCAGCGTGGATGTGGTGATCTCGTCGATGGCCCTGCATCACTTGGAAAACCTCGGCCAGCTGGAAGGGACTTTTCGCAATATCTCCCGGGTGCTGCGCAATGACCGGGCGATCTACCTCAATGACTTCGGGCGCCTGAAAACCATCGAGTCGGTCGACTACTTTGTCGAGCGCGCCAGTGACGGCGCAGATGCCGAAACCCTGCTGGACTACCGCAACTCGCTGCTCGCGGCGTTTTCGCTGGAAGAGTTCCAAACCCTCGCCGCCAGCTACCTGGGGCCCTGTGCCAAGGTCTACAGCACAGCGTTCAGCCCGTTGATGATGGTGATTCGCACGCCCAAGCGGCGCTGCGTGAACGTGATGAAACCCGAGTTCCGGCGCCGCTACAGTGCCCTGCCCGCCAGCCGCCAGGCGGATGTGAACCAATTGCGCCTGTTCCTGCGCCTGGGAGGCCTGGCCAGTGCCTTTTGAACCCGCCCACCTGGCACTTGCCCAGCAGCAGTGGCGCGAGGTACTCGGTGACGCCGGTGTGCGCGTCGATCCGGCCAGCCTTGAGCGCTTCCAGCGAGACACCTTGTGCTCCCCCGCGTATGCCAGGGTAGTGATTGCGCCACGCTCCCCCGAGCATGTGTCGGCATGCATGGTAATCGCACGGCGCTATGGGGTTGCCGTGCATCCGATCAGTACCGGGCACAACTGGGGCTACGGCACCGCCGCGACCACCGACGAGCGTTGTGTGTTGATGGACTTGTCCGGGATGGACCGGATTCTGGCGTTCGATGAGGAGCTGTCGGTGGTGACCCTGGAGCCCGGGGTGACCCAGGGTGACCTCGCCCGCTATCTGCAGGAACACAACCTGCCTTGGATGACCCCCGTCACGGGGGCCGGCCCGACCTGCAGCGTACTGGGCAACGCACTGGAGCGCGGCTTTGGCATCACGCCCCACACCGACCATTTCCAGGCAGTGCTCGGCCTCGAAGCGGTGCTGGCCGACGGCACGCTGTACCGCTCGCCGATGTCCCTCGGGTTCACCGCGCCCTGTTTCAAATGGGGCGTGGGGCCGTACCTGGATGGCCTGTTCAGCCAGAGCGGGCTGGGCGTGGTGACGCAGATGTCGATTGCCCTGGTGCGCAAGCCCGAGGTTATCCAGCCGTTTTACTTCTGGGTCGATGAAGAACACGGTCTGGAAGCGGCCCTGGCGGGCATCAAGCGCATACTCGACCTGGCTCCCGGGCAGATCGGTGGCATCAACCTGATGAACCGCACGCGGCTGCTGACCATGGCCAGTGAAGCCCCCCAGGTGGTGGGCATGAGCGAGGCACAGCAACGGGCCGCTGCCGATGCCCTGGGCTTACCCGCCTGGATGGGCGTGGGTTCGATCTATTGCCAGAAGGCGCAGCACGCCTCGCTCAAGCGCATGATCAGCCTTGAGCTGGAGTCTTTCGCCAGCAAACTGCTGTTCAAGACCCGTGGGCAGTTGAGCGCAGCACGGCGCTTGCTCGGCCATCTGCCCGGCGGCTGGTCCCGGCGCTGGCAGCGAACCCTGGACAAGATGCTGCAAGGCATCGACCTGATGGAAGGCCAACCCAGCGAAGTGGCCTTGCCGCTGGCCTACACTGCGGGCGCCAAACCGCTGCCCGGCGCGCCCCTGGACCCGGCGCGGGATAACTGCGGGCTGATCTGGTACGCACCGATCCTGCCGCTGAAGACTCAACCCGTGGCCGACTTTGTGCGCGCCATGGAGCGTCGTTGCCATCAGCAGCAAATGCCTTGCCCGGTGACGCTGACCAGCCTGTCGAGTCGCGCCATCGACTGTACCGTGCCGCTGCTGTTCGATCGCGCGGATGCCCAGGCATCGGACCGGGCCCATGAGTGTTATCGCCAGCTGTTTGCCCAAGGCAAGGCCCAGGGCGTATTGCCGTATCGCGTGCCCGTCAGCTTCATGCACCTGCTGACCGACTCCGCAGGGCCCGCCTGGCAGCTCGGGGCGCGGCTCAAGGCGGCACTGGATCCCGACAACCTGCTTTCACCGGGGCGCTACTGCGCCACCAACCCAACGCCTGCCCAGCCCATGACCGCGTCGGTGGTATCGATATGAATGAAGAACGCAAAGACCTGATTGACCAGGGCCTCCTGGCAACCCGCAATCTGGGCGAGTGCCTGGCCGTTGACCAGGTAGCGCTGGCAGCGGCCCTTGCCGCGCAGTTGGAACCGTCACTGGCCCGGACACTGTTGAGCGCAGCCCAGGCCAGCCAGACACTGGGCATCTCCAAGAAAGTCGCCGCCCTGGGCCTTGCGCTGGGGCAATGGCTGGAAGCCGCCGCCCTGCCCTTGCGCGAGCAAACCTGGCGCCTGTTGCTGGAGCATCCTTCAGACACCGTGCGCAGCTGGGCGGCCTTCGCCAACGTCTATTGCCAACGCAACAGCACGCTGGAGCAGGCCTTGCTGAGCCAGTTCCGGTTTGCCACCGATCCACACTTTGGCGTGCGCGAATGGGCCTGGATCGCCCTGCGCCCCCTGCTGGCCCGGGACCTGGGCGCCTCGCTGGAACTGCTACGCAGCCATACCCGTAGCGACGACCCGCTGATCCGCCGCTTCTGCGTTGAAATCCTGCGCCCGCGCGGGGTCTGGTGCGAACACATCGCCCCGCTCAAGGCCGAGCCACACATGGCCGAACCCCTGCTGATCGGCATGCTCGATGAAACCGACAAATACGCCCAGGACTCGGTGGCCAACTGGATCAACGACGCCAGCAAGACCCGCCCGGACTGGGTACAGCAGTTGTTCCAGCGCCACCCGCCCAGCGGCAAGGCCGCCACCAGGATTTTCACCCGGGCTACCCGCAGCCTTTCTCAATAGACGTGAACAGGAGTCACCCATGTCGCTCAAGGACAAGCTACAAACCGTCAAGGATCAGATGGCCCAGTTGCCTGCCGAGGTCCTGCACAAATTCCAGGCATCGCTACAGAAGCTGCTCGACAGCCATCTGGGCGACAAGGCCCTGAAGGCCAACGACAAGGCGCCCCTGGCGGTACTCAAGGATGCTGACGAACAGGATGTGGACCTGCGTCAGTTACTGGATAAAGGCCCGCTGGTGCTGGTGTTCTACCGAGGCCTGTGGTGCCCCTTCTGCGGCCAGGCGTTGAGCGCCTACCAACAGATGGTCACCGACCTGGCGGCCTCGGGCGCCACCCTGGTGGCGGTGTCGGCGCAGACGCCCGAGTTCTCGCGCAAGACCCGCGAGGCCCTCGGCATCAACTACCTGCTGCTCAGCGATGCCGACAACCAGTTGGCGCGCCAGTACGGCCTCGTGTTCAAGCTCGAAGACGAGCTGGACGAGGTCTACCGCTCCCTAGGCGCCGACCTCAAGCTGTTCAACGGCTCCGAGGCCCTGACCTTGCCAATGGCAAGCGCCTTTGTCATCGGCCAGGACGGGGTGATCCGCGCCGCCTTCGTCAACGTGGACTACTCGCAACGGGTAGAACCCCAGGAATTGATCACGGCCGCCAGCGCCGCCTAAAACGGCCATTCTCGCCGAAGGCACCCTTGCCTTCGGCGAATCCACTTGTTCAGGGACTGACGACATGAAACGAATCGCAATCATGGGGGCCGGCGTAGCCGGTCACCTGGCCGCGCTGTACTTCAAAAAAAGGCTACCGGGTGTCGACGTCATCCTGATCGGGCGCCCGGACCGCAAGCGCCCGATCGTCGGCGAGTCCACAGTCGAGTTGACCACCCACTTCTTCAAAGGCCTGGGGCTGGGGCGCCTGTTGGAAGAAAAGCACTACCACAAGTACGGCCTGACTTATTACCTGAAGCTGCGCAACAACCCCGAGTGCCGCAACTACGTGGTGCACGAGGCCCCCGGCGTGATCCGCATGCCGGCCTACAACCTCAACCGCTTCAGTTTCGACAAGGACCTGCGCCAGATTGTCGGCGATCACCAGGTACACATGATCGAGGCTGACGTCACCGCCGTTGACCTCAATGCCGGCGAGCACGCCACCCATCTGCTGACCCTGCGCAGCGCCGCCGACGAGCAACAGCAACTGACCGCCGACTGGGTGGTGGACGCCACCGGGCGCAATCGCTTCATGGCGAAAAAGCTCAAGCTGCACAAAGAGGCGACTTACCAGCGCAGTACCTTCTGGCTGCGGCTCAAGGACTTCGACCGCAGCATCTTGTCCAGCATCACCGCGCACAAGGACAAACATCACTGCTACGACCCGTACTACGTGACCCACCATTTCTACGGCAAGGGCTACTGGATCTGGATGATCCCGATGCGCAGCGACGATGGCAACGAGATGATCAGCATCGGCATCACCTACCGCCCAGACATGATCGAGCAGAAAATCAGCACCCTGGAGGCGTTCAAGGACAAGGTCATGGCCGACCACCCGGTGATTACCGAGTTGATCGAGTCGGGCCAATTGGTCGATACCCAGGCCATGCACAACTACATGTACGAGGCGCGGCAATACTACTCGACCGAAGGCTGGTTCCTGCTGGGCGACGCAGCCTTTACCTTCGACCCGGCCAACAGCGCCGGGCTGGCCTATGTGGCGCAGCAGATCCCGCAGGTCGCGGCGATGATCGAGAAGGACATCCATGGCAGCCTGACGCCCGCCTACGTCAATTGCCTGGAGTCGCACATCCAGGCGCAACTGGCCCTGCAGGACACCTGGAGCAAGTGGTACGAGGTGATGGACGACCCGTTCATGATGGGCTGGACCCTGCTGTTCGCCAACATGGCGTACTTCCATGTGGTGCTGCCGATGTACATGACCGGGGACTTTCTCGATGGTCATCAGGCCCAGCAATTTGCCGATCTGCTGCCGCGCTACACCCGCGAGATGCAACCCTCGCCGCTGCCGTTTGCCTGCCTGCTGCAAGAGATCCGCCGCTCCAACCCGGGCTTGAGCCCGACGATGATGCCCAACCTCTACTCGCGCACCATCAACTTCGACCTGTACAAGGCCGAAAACCGCGCACGGCCGATCTACGCGTCCAACTATTACCTGCGCTCGGCCCTGCTGCGGGTGCGGCTGATGAAAATGGTCAAATGGTCGCTGTCCACGCACCACCTCAGGTTGCTGCTGCGCCATGGCTGCGGCGCGGTGCAGGACCTGGCGCGGGCTGCGGTCCTGCGTCTCAAGCCTTCGTTGTTCTACAAATATGGTGAGTCGCCGGAGCTGCTCAAATCTCCGTTCGGCAAGGAAGGTGGCTTCCTCGACCTGGTACGTCGCGGGTGAACGGCATGACCCAGGTCCGACCTGACTCGACAGCCGATTTGCTGGAGCGAAGTGCCGTGCAACTGGCGGGGTTGATCCGCAGCAAGCAGATTTCGCCGGTGGAGTTGATCGAGCAGTGCATTACCCGCCTGGAGCAGGTCCAACCGCTCTGCAATGCGATGGCCGTCGACCTGTTCGAGGGGGCCCGCGACGCGGCACGCCGTGCCGAACAGGATGTACTCAAGGGCCGGCCACTGGGACACTTGCACGGTGTGCCCTTTTCCATGAAGGAAGGCCTGGGCCTGGCGGGGCAGCCCAAGACCTGTGGTTCGCGCTTGCGCAGCCACACCCGGGCGTTGAGTACCGCCACGGTCGCCGCGCGGCTGATGGCCGCCGGCGCCATCCCCCTGGCCCTGGGCAATCAGGCAGAAATGGCGCTGTGGCCCGAGACGGACAACCTGGTGTATGGCCGCACACTCAACCCCTACGACACCACACGCACCGCCGGTGGCAGCAGCGGCGGCGACTCGGTGCTGGTTGCCAGCCAATGCGTGCCCTTTGCCCTGGGCACCGACGGTGGCGGTTCGATCCGTATCCCGGCGGCGTTCAATGGGATCTTTGGCTTGAAACCGTCACGGGGCCTGGTACCGCTGAGCGGGCACCTGCCGCTGGACGAGCACCGCGTGTCGCTGCCGGTGTCTCAGGCCGTCGCCAGCCACTTTGCGGCAGGCCCCCTGTGCCGCTATGCCGAAGACCTCGGCGCAGTGCTACAGATCATCGCCGGCAGCGACGGGATCGACCGCAATATCCACTCGGGCTATCGGCAGCCAGCCCAGGCGACAACGCTCAAGCGCGTATTCGTCTGCCTGCCCGGCCCACTCAAGTGGGGCACCCCCCTCTCGCCCGCCGTGGCCGCGGCCGTGACCGAGACCGGCCAGCGTTATGCTGACCAGGGTGTGGACGTGCACGCCTGGAATGAAGGCTGTTTTGCCAACGCCTTTTTTATCTGGCTGGCCGTGCTCAAGTGCGAGACGAACATTCACCTGGCCGACTACCTCGGGGATGGGCAGCCATTGAGTTATCCACGGGCGCTGTATGCCGCCCTGGCCGGCAAGCCGCTGTTCTCCCGCGGGCCACTGCTCGCCAGCCTGATGGACAGCGGCGGCGATCGGCTCGGTAACCCGGGGCTCGCGCGGTTCCTGAAGCAGCGCGATCACGTGCAGCAGGTCCTGGCCGGGCTGTTCGACGGCCAGAGCATTTTGGTGTTGCCGGTCACGCCGACCGTTGCACCCGCCCATGGCAGCGCCCTGAAGCGTCCGTTCGATATCGGCTATTGCGCGCTGTTCAATGTGCTCGGCTTTCCGGCTCTTTGCGTGCCCATGGGACGCCTCGACCAGGGCTGCCCGGTGGCTGTGCAGCTGGTGGCCGGGCTGGGGCAGGACGCGTTGTTACTGGAAGCCGCGCGCTTTCTGGAAATGGAATTCGGCGGCTGGCGCAAGCCCCCGCTCTAACACTTAAAGCACTAGGACACCCCATGCAAACCACTACCAGCGCTATCACGCTACAACCCACTGTGCCAGCAGGCGGGCAATCGGCCGTGGGCTCCCAGGCCGAGCACTTGACCTTGTTGTTCCTGATCCAGCTGATCGTGATCTTCAGCGCCAGCCGCCTGATCTCCTGGCTCAGCACCCGCTGCCTGGGGCAAACCCCGGTGGCCGGGGAGATTCTCGCCGGGCTGGTCCTGGGCCCGAGCCTTCTGGGCTATTTTTTCCCGGAACTGCTCAGCAGCATCTTTGTGCCGCAAACCTCCACCGCCTTTGTCGCCACGGCCCAGGTCGGCCTGATTCTGTTGATGTTCCAGGTGGGCCTGGAATTTGAATTCGGCGCCCACCTCAAGGGGCGCAAACGCTCGATCATGGCGATCAGCCTGGGCGGCCTGCTGGTGCCGTTTGCCAGTGGTTTCCTGGTGGCCGAGTACTTCTGGCAGCAGATCGTCGGCGACAAGCCACCGTTGCTGGCGTTCCAGCTGTTTTTTGCCACGGCGTTGTCGATCACCGCCCTGCCGATCCTTGGGCGGATCTTCATGGAACTGGGGTTGTCCCGCTCCCGCGTGGCCACCCTGACGATTGGTGCGGCGGCCATCGATGATGTGTGCGGCTGGCTGATTCTCGGTGGGGTGACGTCGATCATCGCGTCCAACTTCAGTGTGTGGGCCTCCCTCGGCAGGATCCTCGCGCTGGCGGTGTTTATCGTGCTGGTGCTGTGGGTGGTGCGGCCCTTGGTGCTGCGCTGGATCATCGGCGACCTGGAGCGCAAACCGCTGTCGGCCCAGGGCATTTCCCTGATGCTGATCGTGCTGTTTGGCAGTGCGGTGATCACCAACCTGATCGGCGTATTTTCGATTATTGGCGGTTTTATCATCGGCGTCGCCCTGCACACCCATCGGCCCTTTGTCACGCAGTGGAATGCCAAGGTCAGTGGCCTGGTCAATGCGTTTTTCCTGCCGGTGTTCTTTGCCTACACCGGATTGCGCACCGACATCGGCTCGCTCAACGGCGACACGGCGCTGCTCAATTGCTTTTTGGTCTGCCTGGTGGCGTTCGCCAGCAAATTCCTCGGTGCCTATGGCGCCAGCCGCTGGCTGGGCGAAACACCGCGCAACAGTGCATTGATCGGCGTGTGCATGAACACCCGGGCGCTGATGGAACTGGTGGTGCTTAACGTGGGCTATGACTTGGGGGTATTGCCCAAGGAATACTTCACCATGTTGGTGATCATGGCCATCATCAGCACCTTTATCGCCTCGCCTCTGATTCGCTTGCTGACCAGCGAAGAGCGGCGCGTACCGCTGGGCCAGCCTGCGGTGAAATAGGCGCGGGCAGGCCTGCCCCCATAGCATCAGGTTGCGCCAGCCGGGCGCCATGGAGGGCGACTAAAAAACGCTGAACGGGTAATCGACAATCACACGGTACTCATCGGCATTTGAATTGCCCCGGGTATTGCCTGGCGCGGTGTATCCCTGCGCTGAGCGGTGCGTGGCCCAGCGCAGGGTCAGGTTCAAGCCTTTGGCCTTGCCGTCCGGTACGGCATACCGCAGGGCGACGTCCCGTTCCCAATGGTGGGCATCTTTACCGGCAGCGTTGTAGATGTAACCGTAACCGGCGCTGTTGGGATCGACCCGGGTCAAGTCTGCTTCACCCCGGGTGTATGAGGTGCTGAGTTGCAGATCCGGCGCGTTGATAAACGCCAGGTTCGTCTGGTATTGGATCTTCCAGGACTTTTCTCCCGGCGCGTTGAAGTCTGCGTATTGCTGGGAGTTGCCCAGGTAGAGGAAGGTCCGGTCGTCCTGGATCATGTAGTCGAACGGCGTGTCCCCATCCACTTTCTGCACCCCCAGGGTCAGGCTTTGACCGGCTCCGGACAGGGTCAGGCCACCGCTGTAGGTGTTGTTGTCGATACTGCCCAACCGGCTCTGGCCCTGATCGCGGGTATTGAAATAGCGCAGGTACGGCGTCAGCGTCAGCGTTGGCGCCAGCTTGAAGGGGTAGCTGGCGGCGGCGTAGTACTGGTTCCAGATATCGCTCAGTTGGCCGCCATACAGGGTCAGTGTCATTGCCCCCGGCACTGCATAGACACCGCCCAGCCAACTCATGGACGAGCTCTCGCGATCGGCGGCCACTCCAGCCTTGTTGCCGCTGCCGTAACTGGTGGTCAAATGACTTTGGCCGCTCTGGTTGCGCTGGCGCGTGGAGTCGACCCAACCGGCGTCCAGGGTCAGGTGGTCCAGGCTGTAGTGCTTGAGCGTGACGCCGCGAAATGTCTGCGGAAAAACGCGGCTGACACCACTGGCGATCAGCGGGTTTTCAAGGTACTGGTCACCCGCCTGCATCAGGCTGTCAAACCCACGCAACTTGAGGGCGGCGCCCGCAGAGGAGAAGTCCGACTGCGGAGCACCTTCTGAGTCCAGCGGCAGCAACCCGGCCCCGCCACTGCCCCCGCCGCCATCCAGCTTGAGCCCATAAAAGCCATGCACATCCAGCCCCACGCCAATGGGGGTGTCGGTGTATCCCGAACGAAAGGACAGGTACACGCCCTGCACCCATTCGCGCTGGTCACGCCGTGACGGGGTGTTGTGGTTATCGCGGCCCAGGTAGTAATTGCGCAGCAAGCCATTGAGGGACGAACCACTGACAAACCCCGGCGCGACCGCCAGCTCAGCCTTCTGCCGTTCATTGATACCGGTGCTGAGGTTGTCCCGCTGGCCAAGGGAGTTGTCGGCGTACGCGGCCCCTGCCGACAGTGACACCGTCAGCGACATCGACACCCGTGCCAGCCGTCTCAGGGCACATTCCATCAACGCGGCTCCTGTTGTTCCAGCACGGTCACGGTCGCCGTGGTGCCCGCCCGCAAACGGCCCTGGCTGGCGTACCCAGGATCAATGCCGATCCGGACCGGCACCCGCTGTGCCAGCTTGACCCAGGTGTAGCTGGGGTTGATGTTGGCCAACAAGCGACTGCCCGGGGAATTCTCCCGGTCGGTGATGGCGAACGCGATGCTCTGTACAGTGCCACCAAAGGTTTCGCCGCTCATCAGCTGAATCCGGACACGGTCGCCCTCGGCAATCCGTGGCAGCTTGGTTTCCTCGAAATAGCCACTGACATAGAAGGACTCGCTGTCCACCAACGCCAGCAAGGCACCGCCGGCGGTGGCGTAGTCGCCCTGGCGCGTCAACAGGTTAGTCACGTAGCCACTGACCGGCGCGATGACCCGGGTGCGTTGCAAATCGAGCTCTGCCTGGGTCAATGCCGCCTTGGCCAACTGCACATTGGCCTCGGCCAGTGCGAGATTGGCCTGGTTGCTCAACAGTTGCGCCTGGGCAACCGCCACGTCGGTACTGGACTTCTCCCATTCCTCGCCGGAGATGGCAAACCCCTGCTTGAGGCTGCGTCGCCGCCGCTCCTCGCTCTGGCGCTGCTTGAGCTGCGCCTCGCTGGCGATGATCGCCGCCTGGGACTGGCCCAGGGTGGCCTTGGCCACGTCCACCGAACGCCGTGCATGCTCGACCGCCAGGGCGTAGCGCGCCGGATCGATTTCCAGCAGCACATCGCCCTTGGTCACATGCTGGTTATCCTGCACCCGCAGGCTGACGATCAACCCGGAGACATCCGCCGGCAGTGTCACCACATCGGCACGCACACGCGCGTCGCGGGTCCAGGGCGAGCGGGTGTAATGCTCCCAAGCGAACCAACCCAGTACCAGCGCCAGCAAGACCACCACCAGGGTAATCAGTTGGGGGATGATTTTTTTCAAGTTCATGGGGTTCCCATCACTAAAATGACCACAGCACAGACGCAGGCATAAAGCGCCCCTTCAAACAGCGCCTCGTGCCAGACCCGCCGTAACACGCCCAGGCGGCGCAACCCCCAGTCCAGCAGCATGAACACCGGCAACGCCAACAGCAGGGCCTGGGCAATCGGCGGCAGGTACACGCCGCCCACCTCGAAATCAATCGGCAAGGGCCGGCACTCCTTCTTCCACGGGTTCAAGAAATTCGCGGTAGCGCTCCAGGAACGAAGCCACGATCAGCACGGCCACCCGAATGCGAAACACCGACCACAGCTGCTCATGCCCTGAGGGCAACGCGCTCGCGTGCAGTTGGTCCAGCTCGTCACCCAGTTGACGCAAGCCGGTGGCCAGGGCCTGCACGTCAACACCCGACCGGCCCGCCACATAACGTCCGGACTGATCCAGGACGGACTGCAAACGGGCCTTGGTTGCCGTTGTGAGCAATGTATTTTCCTGGCCTTGCTGCTTGAGCTGGTTCAGGGCGATCCCCAGGGCCATGCAGGCGAGGCTGACCTCAAACAGCGCGTTGGAGCGCTGATCGTTGGCGGCCGGCAACAACCCCAGCATCATGGTCAGGCGGTCCACCATCCGGCTTTCAAAGGCGAACTGGCGCGAGTCCGCCGTAGAAGTCTGGAGCAGCGCGTAGACCTGGCCACGGCTCTCGTCATACAGGCGCTGGATCCGCCGCGCCGGGTTGAACGGAAACACCCAGGCGTACACCAGCAACGACAGGGCACAGGCGCCAATGTAGGCACCGGCAAACTCGAACCACTGGCTCGCGGTGTTCTGCCAGGCCCCGATATTCTGTGGGCCTACCATCAGGAAGGTCGACAGGCCCAGGCCCATGCCGATCCCCGCCGTCATCGGGCTGGCCAGGCCCACCGCAATCACATACAGCAGCGGTGCCAGGATCAGAAACAGCATTTCTACATCGCCAATGGCCGGCACCAGCATGAACTGATGGACCGCCGAGACCACCAGAGACAGGCCAAACCCGCGTGCGTAATTCTGGCTCGCGGCCAGAGGCCGGGGAAAAGTTGCCATCAACGAACAGAGGATGCCCACCAGGATCATCCCGGCCCGGGCGCCGTCCCACGCGGTCTCGATCCAGATCAGGCCGCTGGCGAGCAACGCCGTAAAGGCCCGCGCTGCGTTCATCCCGGCCAGGCGCCAGTCCAGGTACAGCGGGTTGCTCTGGCCCTGGCGATGCGCACAGCTGGCCCGGCGGCCGTCCTGGATGGCGTCGCTCAGTTCGAGGATTTCCTCCAGTTGCTGCAACAGGCGCGCCTGTTCCCAACGCAAGGCCCAGGCCAGTGCGCGCAAGGTCCCGGTCATGGGCCCGGCGTGCTGCTCGGCATTTTTTGCCTGTTGATCAAAGCGCTTTTGCAGCGCGGTGAAACGCTTGCGCGCTTCGGTCGACAATGAACGCCCGGCCACTGCCAGTTCGTCCAGAAACGCCAATTCATCAGCGCGCAACTGTTGGATATCCTCGGGCAGAGCGCCTTCCCAGCGCTCACCGATCAGCATGCGCTGGCGGCGCAGCACGGTCAGCCGCGAGGTCAGCAGCACCAATTGGTTGCCGAGCAATTGCACCAGCCCATTGGCACTGCGCAGCCGTGGGGCGTCGAAGTACAAGTGCCGGCGCAGGCCTTCCAGGGCGCTGATTTCGCCCAACAACTGCATCTGGCGCTGGTGGAAGTCGGCCTCGCTTTCTTCGGTACGAATCACCGCCGCTGCGTGGGCGGCCATCAGTTTCAGTACCTCGTCGACCTTGGCAAAATAGCCCCGCGCCACCGCTTCCGGGCGCGCCGTGAGCAGACTGACCAGGCAGACACAGGCCACCGCCAGCAGCGTCTCAGTCAGCCGGGTAATCGCCAGCATCAGGGTGTTGTCCTGCTCAGGCACTGCCAGCAGCCCCACCACCACGGCGGTAAAACCGCTGAGCACGAAGGCATGGGACCGGGTATAGCGCAACAGCGTGCCGCCGGCGGTGCAGAACGCCAGCCACAACGACAAGGTGATCACGAAGGGTAACGGTGCCTGGGGGAAAATCCCCATGATCAACACCGCCACTGCGGCACCGACCAGGGTGCCGATAATCTGCGAAAAACTGCGCTGCAACGCCATGCCGCCCAGGGGCTGGCTGACGATAATCACAGCCATCACCGACCATTTGGGTTGATCCAGGTCGAAGATAAAGGCCAGGTACAGCGTCAACAGCCCCGCCGCGACGGTGCGCAAGGCAAACAGCAACACCCCGAGGCCGGGGTTGAACACTATCTTGAAATAGTTGATCAGCGGCTGCATGGGAGCCCTTCGTCCTGGACTGAAGCGGGGCTGCACAAGCAGCGCAGCCCCCAGACCTGGGCTTACTTGCCCTCAGTCAACGCGTTGTAGCTGGTGAACAGGTTGCGATAGTCCGGGATGTGGTTGGAAAACAAGGTGCCCAGGCCTTCGATATCGTTGCGCCAGTCGCGATGCAGCTCACACGCCAGGCCAAACCAGGTCATCAACTGCGCGCCGTTGGCCGACATGCGGTTCCAGGCCGATTGCTGGGTCAATTCGTTGAAAGTGCCGGAGGCATCGGTCACCACAAACACTTCATAGCCTTCGGCCAGGGCTGACAGCGCCGGGAACGCCACGCACACCTCGGTCACGACGCCTGCGATGATCAGTTGTTTCTTGCCGGTCGCCTTGATGGCCTTGACGAAGTCTTCGTTGTCCCAGGCGTTGATCTGGCCGGGGCGGGCAATGTAGGGCGCGTCCGGGAACAATGCCTTGAGCTCCGGCACCAGCGGGCCGTTGGGGCCGGTTTCGAAACTGGTGGTCAGGATGGTCGGCAGCTTGAAGTATTTGGCCAGGTCAGCCAGGGCCAGTACGTTGTTCTTGAATTTGTCGGGCTCGATATCGCGGACCAGTGACAGCAACCCAGCCTGATGGTCAACCAGCAGGACGGCTGCGTTTTCTTTGTCCAAGCGAACGTAAGGTTTAGACATCATGATGCTCCTGGGAAAAGGGTGCCTCCCGAAATGGGCAGCACCTGGAAAGACCAACCGCGTTTACTTGCGCTGAGAGTCTAGTTCTTCGTGGTTGTTTGCCACTTCCTGCGCCTTGATGTAGCTCTCGATCAGCAATTGGTAGTGCGGCATGGCCTGGGTGTAGACGTTCGCCCACTCCTGGGCATCCGGACGGTTCCACGAGCCTTGCAGTTCCGACAGGGTGCCCATGATGTCGATCGGCACCACGCCGGCCTGGGCCAGGCGCGCCACGGTCAGGTCGGTGGCCAGCTTCGAGTGGTTGCCCGACGCGTCGACCACGGCAAATACCTTGTAGCCTTCATGCACGGCTGCGATGGACGGAAACGCCAGGCACACGCTGGTCAGGGTGCCGGCAATCACCAGGGTCTTCTTGCCCGTGGCTTTGACGGCGGCACGGAACTCGGGGTTATCCCAGGCGTTGATCTCGCCACGACGGGCAACGTATTGGGCGTGGGGCGCCGATTCGTGAATTTCCGGAATCAACGGACCGTTCGGCCCCTGGGGGACTGAAGCGGTGGTGATGACCGGGATTTTCAACAGGGTTGCCGCCTTGGCCAAGGCAATGGCGTTGGCGCGCAATTGAGGAACGTCAATGTCCTTGACGATCTGGAACAGACCACTCTGGTGGTCGATCAGCAACATGGCGGTGTCGGTGGGGTCAATTGTCGGCTTCTGACCATTGAAGTTTGCAGCATTACCTGAAGCGCTCATTTGCATTTCCTCTTGCATGGATGAACCTCCCTGGTGTTATTGCCTGCCAAATGCCCGGCAGGCTCTGCACATCCTTATGCAGATACGAATGGGTTGCAACTGGATAGATCAGCTGGCCATCGGGCCTGTGCCTCGACGCTTCTGGCGCCAACAGACAATTCCAACAATGGAACACCTGTGCCCGGCGATCCCTGGGAGCGCGAAGCGATCATTTTTTGCATTTCAGCAGCCCAGCTTCAGCTGTGGCCTGGAAGAAACAGCGGCTCTACCTTAGTCATCGCACTGGGTGTCCGGTAGTGGTTGAAGTAGACTTCACCATCTCAAAAATGGAACGATGGCCATGTTCGACCTGAATGAACTTTTCCTCTACGCCAAGGTGGTTGAGCATGGAGGCTTCGCGGCGGCGGGCCGGGCGCTGAACATGCCCAAGTCGACCTTGAGCCGCCGGGTCAGCCAGCTGGAAGCCCGGCTGGGCGCGCGGCTGATACAGCGCTCCACCCGTCAATTCCAGGTCACCGATATTGGCCTGGCGTACTACCGCCACTGTGTGGCGATGACCGCCGAGGCAGAATCTGCCGAAGACCTGATCGCTTTCAACAAAGCGGAGCCGCGCGGAGTGATTCGCCTGAGCTGCACCACCGCACTGCTCAATTACTGGGTGGCGCCGATGCTGGGCCAGTTCATGGCCCAGTGCCCCAGCGTCGAGCTCAACGTGAAGAGTTTCAACCGCAAGGTGGACGTCATCAGCGAAGGCTATGACATCGCCTTGAACCTGTGCTTCCCGCCCCTGGAAAGCAGTGACCTGGTGATGAAGCTGCTCGCCAGAAGCCCCCAGGTCCTGGTGGCGAGCCCGGCGTTTTTGCAGCAGCACCCCTTGCCGCTGCTCCCCAGCGACTTGTCGGGATTACCCACCATCAGTTGGGGCAACCCAATGTTGCAGTACGTGTGGGGGCTGACCGGGCCAGAAGGCGTGACGGCTGAGATCTGCCACACGCCACGGCTGATCAGCGACGACATGCCCACCCTGAGAAGCGCTGCACTCCAGGGGGTGGGCATCGCCAATCTGCCATTGGCCGTGGTCAGGGATGAGATAGAAAACGGCCGCCTGGTCAGCCTGCTCCCGCAATGGCGGCCGACCGAAGGCGTCATCAGCGCGGTTTTCCCTTCAAGGCGCGGGCTATTGCCTTCCGTGCGGACCTTGATCGACTTCCTGGCCCAGGCGTTTGGCGATCAACAGCCCTGCCACACAGCAGAAAAGCCGGGTTTCGATGGCTGATACCGTGACGAGTGGGCGCATCGAGCACCTCGACGAACACGCCCCTGAACAGAGGTATACCCATTGCAGGCGCCGGGCGGCAATGTGCCGAGCCAGAGCGCCGCATTGATTGTATTGATGATGACTATCAAACCGACCGGCCTGTTTAATTGCCAGCGCTGATTCCTATAATCGCCCCCACATTTTCCCCCCGGCCTGTCTTCAGGCTGCATTTCCTCCCCCCGGATCTCAACACCATGCCAAGCGTCAGCCAGGCCCCTCGCAGCCTTCCCGAACATAATCAACAGAGTGTCAAACAGCAGTGGCTGGCGATTCTCTCGGTCGCCGTGGGCGCCTTCGCTCTGGTGACCAGTGAGTTTCTGCCCGTGGGTGTGCTCAACGACGTCGCCAGTGACCTGGGTATCAGTGCCGGCCATGCCGGACTGATGGTTACCCTGCCCGGCATCATGGCCGCCCTCGCCGCGCCTTTGCTGTCGGTCAGCATCGGTACCATGGACCGCCGCTATCTGCTGATCGGCCTGACGCTGATCATGATCATCGCCAACTCGGTGGTGGCGTTGGCCAGCGACTTCGGCCTGTTGCTGTTTGGCCGTGTGCTGCTGGGCATCAGTATCGGCGGTTTCTGGGCGACGGCCATCGCCCTCAGCGGACGACTGGCCCCCAAGGGCGTCGGCGTGGCCCAGGCCACCTCGATCATCATGGTCGGCGTGACCCTGGCCACCGTGCTCGGGGTGCCTGTAGGGACCTGGCTCAGTGGCCTGATGGGCTGGCGCATGACCTTCCTGATCACCGCGCTGATGGGCATACCGGTACTGCTGGCGCAGATCTTCCTGCTGCCGCGACTCAACCCAGAGAAAGCCATCCGTATCAGTGACTTGCCAGCCTTGTTCATCAACCCGCAGGCTCGGGTCGGGTTGATCGCAGTATTGCTGATCGGCCTGGCGCACTTTGCTGCATACACCTACGTTGCGCCCTTCTTCAAACACAGTGCCGGCTTCGATGGGCCGACGATTGGCTCACTGCTGTTGCTGTTCGGCGTGGCTGGGGTCATGGGTAATATTTTTGCCGGTTTCGCCGCCAACCGCAGCGTACGTCACACCTTGTTGCTGGTGGCACTGATGATCGGCACCAGCACCGCCCTGTTCCCCCACTTCGCCACCGGCCTGACCGGCGCAGCGATGCTGATTGCACTCTGGGGGTTCGCCTTCGGCGCCTTCCCGGCCTGCGCCAGTATCTGGATGTTCGTCGTAGCGCCCAAGGATGTCGAACGCGGCATGCCGCTCTTCGTCGCCTTGTTCCAGGTGATCATTGCCTTGGGCTCGTTCTTTGGTGGGCGGATCGTCGACCAGTTGGGCAGCTCGGTGCTGTTGAGTCTGGCCACGGTGCTGGTGGGGTTCGGTTTTGTGACGGTGTTGGTGCTGGGGCGCAATGTCAGTAACAGTCTCGCGGCCCAGCCGGCGATTGGTTGACCCCTAAACGTATGGCTTCCCCATGAGTCGGGGGAGCCTACTCGATTTTACGAGAGAGCCTGACTGTTGCTTTACCGAGGGGAAACTCTTGCGCTCCCGACCTTAACGACAAGGAAACCCTGGTGTTTTGCGCGTCAACTCTCACCACCAGGTCTATATCTTTTTGTTTGCCCAGTTTCTGGAAAAGATCAAAGATCTCTTTTTCATCAAAAGCGTCAACCCATACGCCATAGCGGCCATCGCCCACTCGCCAATAGAAACCACAGAACGCTGGAATGGCCCTTGTTTCATAAGCATTATCCAGGAGCTTTTTGCCGAATATGTTTTCCTGCTCACCGTTGTAAGCGCGGAATCCGAAATCTATCCATTCGCCTTCTTGCAGAACAACGACAGGCCTCCAGCGGTATTTTTCCCGGTAGGTGCTGTAGATCCCTGGCGCAGGATAGCCCTGGGCTTGTATTTTTTGCCGGGTATGCGCAGTGAATGTCTTATAGGACGGGTCGTTGAGCATCCGGTCTGCATAGCCGTCTTTAAACATGTATTGGGCATTGCTGTAGGCGCTTTCCTTGGTAATGGCGGTAGCCTGCGCCTCAAAGGCGCCCACTTCCTTCTGGTTGCCCGCACCACTCATCCACAGCACCACCCTGCCCCCTGGCGCCAGCCCTACTATAAAAGTGTCATAGGTGTCTTTTTTATGGGTGTCTTGATCGATAAAGCCCTCATCCAGGAGGCGCTTTATCTTCTGTTTATCCAAGTTCCATTGACCGGTATAGAACGTTCTCTCCACCAGCGAGTACCACGTAAATTCCAACGTATGGGGCACTCCCTTTTTTTCGAGCGCCGTGGTCATCGTTCCGCCCTGACTACCCCAGCCGGTATTCTGCGTGCCCCAGATCGCATCAAAACCGTAGGTAAAACCCTCTGCGATTATGGCGCCACGGTAAACCTCCACAGGATATTCCTGGGGTGCGGACACCGTTCCCGACCAGCTATAAGTCTGCGGCACGCCTTGGCTCTTGCAGGCCATCAAGGAAAAACACAACAAAACAACAGCCATCAGGCTTTTTGATTTCACGCACCGCTCCCTCGTCATTGCCCAGCAGGAGTATCGCCACTCACCGCGCCCCCCTCTCCCGGAATCAATACCATGCTTTGGGGCGAAGACAATGTAATACCCATTTCCTGAAGGCGGGCGAGCAGGATGAACAGCAGGTCGCTGCGGGTACCGGACACCGAGCGCGGGCTGTTGACGTAGCCGCTGACACCAATGATCAGGCCGTCCCGGGCCAGGTCCTTGAAGGTGACCGAAGGTGCGGGGGTGTCGAGAATCGCTTCGTGCTCGGTGAACGATTGCATCAGCAGTTCGCGAACTTTCAGTACATCAGTGTCCAGCGGCAATGTAAGGGTGATCCCCACCACGCCCAGCGCGTTGCCCATGGTGACGTTGCGCACATTCTGCGAGATGAACTGTGAGTTCGGCACGATCACCGTCGAGCGATCGGACATCTGGATCTCGGTCGCCCTGACGTTGATCCGCCGAATATCGCCCTCGACACCCCCCAGGCTGACCCAATCGCCGACCTTCACCGGCCGTTCCGTCAGCAGGATCAATCCGGAAATGAAGTTCTGCACGATGGCCTGCAAGCCAAACCCGATCCCCACCGACAGGGCACTGACGACCCAGGTCAGACTGGTCAGGTTGATCCGCAGGGTCGACATCACCAACAGGCTCAACAGCACGAAGCCGAGGTAGCCCACCAGGGTGACCAGGGAAGCGCGCATACCGGCGTCCATGTTGGTTTCCGGCAACAGCCGCTCGCTCAGCCAACGCTTCAAGGTGCGCACGGCGAACAACCCAACGACAAACATCAGCAGCGCAACGAGGATATCCTGGGGAATGATATGCAGGTTGCCCAGGGTCTTGCTGGACTCTCCCAGTTGAGTGAAGCCCTGGAGCAGCTCGCTGGGGCTCGAACCTGCGGGAAGGAAGGCCACCATCACAGCGGTGAGCAGCAGCAATGTGCGGCCGACGCCAGCCAGCACCGTACAAGCCTGGGCCTGGTGCCGTGGCGACAGCCCCAGCGCGTTGGCCAGGGCCAGGCCGCTGGGCTGCTTGGGTGAGAGCAGGGTTTCGCAGACGTCGCCGTAAAAGGCGATAAGCAGATAGGCCGTCGCTGCCACGACGCTGACCCACAGCAACTTGACGGTCAGGAAGTAGGCCAGGGACAGATACCCGGTGAACAGCGTGAGGACAATCACCGCCACCCAGATCGACGCAATAAAGGGCAGCATACCGGCGATCCCGCTCGGGCGGTCCAGCTCAAGTTTTTTACGCACGTGGCGCACGCGCAGCAACGCGGCGATGAAGATCAGCGCCGTGGTCAGTGCCGTCAGGCCATTGAGCGCCACCGTCAACGCCAGGCTGGCGCCGGTGACATTGTTGATGCGCTCCTCGGTGGCCACCAGCATCAGCGCCACTGCCAGAATCGCCGGGAAAGGTCCAAGGGCACTGGCGATTTCATCGGCAATGGCCGGCAACCGCCAGGATGGCCGCGGCAGCATCAGCAAGGCACGTCCAAGGCCTGCAATAAACGCACAGAACATGGCCAGGGTGACCAGATGATCAGACAGCCGCGCCAGGTTTTCACTCAAGACGGCGTTGCTTTCCAACCCCCAGCGCATCAACGAGACAGCGCCCATGATCGTCAGGATCGACGAGAACCCCACCGCCACTGCCAGCGTACTGCGCCGCAGGCGACCCTCCGGCAGCCAGCGAATCATCGCCCAGGTAAGCAGGCGCTCAAGCAGTCGCCGGCCAAAACTCCAGATCAACACCGCCGCCAGCAGCGTGCTGAAGAATGCCCACCGACGCTCGGGGCTGACCGCGCTCTTGAGGGCGACGATGCCTTCGGCCTTGAGGTTGTCCAGGCGCTGCAGGTCTTCTGCGGTGGGGCGGATCAGGGTCGACCAGAACGAGGGGCTAAAGGGCGTATCGGTACGGGAAGTAACCTGGGAATTAAACAGATTGCGCCGCAGGTTGACGATCTGCGCGGCAAGGTCGCGACTCGTCTGACTCAATTGTTTGGCCTGCTGCTCATCTTCAAGCAGGTCGTTCTTTTTGCGGGTCAGGGCATCGCGCTGCTCGGTGAGGCTCTGCGCTTCTCCAGGCTGGGCTGGGCCCAATACCTTCAGTTGATCGTCAAGACGCTCCATCTCCACGGCGCGTACCGTGAGCAATGCCTCAGTGCGCTGCTGCACCTGCAATGCGCCCTGTCGAAACTCAGCCAGCTTTTCGTCACTGGTGCTGACAGGGACACTCTGGCGAATCAACTCAAGCTGCTGGCTGAGCTGCTTGAGGTCGGCGTCGTCCGTCAACAGCGGCAAACTGTCGACAACCTCGCCGGCCACCGGCGTTGCTGCCGCATCTGCCCATCCCGCAAGACCAACAGACAAAACCATGGCCAGCAAGACCTGGCAGATGACGCCTCTGTAGATTCGCTGCATCCACTCACCCTTTCATTCTTTGTGCCATCGCCAGTATGGACCGCCACAGCAGAAAGGAAATTCCACCCTGAAGGCAAAAGAGTAGATGCAGAACGCGCACATGGGGTGAAGCCACTCAAGGAGCAGATAGCATTCCTGTCAATCAACCAACGTGGTCGTGAGCGCCAATGCCCACGGTGCCATCAGGCGCTGCGGGGTCTGGCAGGCTTTGCGCTTGAACACAAAGTTGCGGCACTTGTGCGCAAACTGTTGGCGGTTTTCCACCATGTCCAACTGCATCTGTGCCAGCTCGTTTGCGCGGCAGCGTTCAATCTGTTCAAGGCTCAAGTTGGTTTTACGCGCACGTTGCCGGGCGTACTTTTCATCCGTCAGCGCGCTGCTCGCCTGTTGCAACAGCCATGAGCCGAATGCGTGTGGGCAACGTGGGCCAATGTCCTGGACCATCCCCCATTGGCGAGCCTGAAAGACGCTGATCGGCAGGCATTCTTCGATGAGCTTGTGTGCGATTGCGCTGCCGACTGCGCGGGGCAGGCTGTAGGTCCAGTATTCGGAACCATACAAGCCCATGGTCTTGTAATGGGGGTTGAGCACCACACCCGCCCGGGCGAACACCAGGTCCGCCGCCAGCGCCAACATCACACCGCCGGCTCCGGCGCTGCCGGTCACGCCACTGATCACCAGTTGCCGGGCCGTCAGCAGCTCCTGACAGACATCGTCGATAGCCTGGATGTTGGCCCAGGCTTCCAGCCCCGGCACCGGGGCTGCCTGAATCACATTGAGGTGCACGCCATTGGAAAAGCTCCCGCGCCCGCCCCTGATCAGCAACACTTGAGTGTCCCGAGCCTTGGCCCAGCGCAGCGCTGCGACCAGCCGCTGGCACTGCTCAGTGCTCATGGCTCCGTTGTAGAACTCGAAAGTCAGCTCGCCAACGTGACCGGACTCTCGATAGCGAACCGGCTGATAGTCCGTCACATCAACCCCTTGGTTGGCAATCGAACCCTCCAGCACGGGCACATCAGCCAGTTGTTCAGCCAGTACATGACGGGCCGGCAACTTGAAGGTTTCATCCCCCGGCTGGGCCTTGCGCTTGAGCGAACCGACCCACACGCTGTGATCGCCGGCCGCGACCAATACCGCGTCATCCTGTACCGCGAGAATGTCCCCCGGTGTACCGCGACGCGAATCCAGGTGCGCGTCGTACAGGTAGTACTGCCCGCCGGCGAGACTTGCCAGTACACCAGGCTGGCCGTCGGCGGCATCGATACTGCGCTTGATGAAGCGGGCGCAATCGTGCCAGCTGAAGGCACGGTCGACCTGCTTCATGTTCGGTTGCAAACGCCCGATGATGTCAGGCTGCGTGTAGTCGAGTGGCGTCGGCACGAAGCCGCTGGCGAATTTTTCCACCACATCGCGAATGCAATAGATCGCCGCATCACTCACCGGGCCGTTGTACAGTTCGGACTTGCGCACATCGGCGGGCATGTCGAACTCACAGGTCGACCAGATCGGGCCGGCGTCCATTTCCTCCACCGCCTGCAAGGCCGTGACGCCCCAGCGCCGGACCTGCTGGGTGATGGCCCAGTCCAGTGCACTGGCGCCACGGTCACCGACGATCCCCGGATGAATGATCACCACCGGGCGCTGCGGATTGTTCCACAGTTGCTGCGGCACACGGTCCTTGAGAAACGGGCAGATCACCAGATCTGCCGCCGACGCTTCGATCTGCCGGCAAACCGTAGCTTCATCGGTGAACAACACCACACTGGGCTCGTGCCCCGACTGGCGCAGGTCCAGCCAGGCGCGCTGGGTCAAACCGTTGAACGCCGATGACAACAACATGATCTTCAATGAACGCATGACTGACTCTTCCTTGAGAATGCACGGCCACTGGCTCCTTGAGCCATCCTTGGCCTTTTATGGAAGCGCAAGGATAGAGAGCCTGCCGGCACAGCAGATGATCGAGATCAATCTTGTGTCATACGGCGAGACCCCCTCCTCATCTCGGGGACGTGGAATCGGCACCCGCCCGGGTGCCGATGCGTGTCAGCCTCGCGACTTCATTTGCCGATGGACACGACCGTCGCCGCCCCTCCCTCCAGCCGGAACACAAAGGTCACCCGATCGCCCACCGCCAGCCCTTTGAGCTGCTCTGCGGTCGCGCCAAAGGCCATGGTCATCGGCGGCCATTGCACGGCGGGGACGGCGCCGTGGGCGATGGTCACCTGCTGCTTGGCGGTATTGATGGCCTTGATCGTGCCTTCGGCGGTGGCCTGTTGGCCCTGCGGGGTTTGCGGCTTCATCTGCATGCCGTTCATGGGCATGCTGTTCATGGGCATGTCGTCCATTTTCATGCCGGGCATGTCCTGCGCGTGGGCGGCAAGGGTCAGCGCAGCCAGGGTGCCAGCTATAACAATGCGGATCGGTTTCATGGTTTTTTTCCTTGAAGGGTGGAAACAACGGGAAGGTGCCGGCGGCGCATCAGGCGATACGCCGCCGGTATGACGAACAGGGACAGCAAGGGGGCGGTGAGCATGCCGCCGACCATGGGCGCGGCGATGCGGCTCATCACTTCGCTGCCGGTGCCGCTGTCCAGCAGGATCGGCAGCAGGCCGGCGACAATCACGGCCACGGTCATGGCCTTGGGGCGCACACGTTGCACCGCGCCTTCACGAATCGCCGCGAGCAACCCGTGCTCACTGCCCTCGCCGCAATCCTGGCGTTCGGCCCAGGCGTTCCTCAGGTACAGCAGCATGATCACACCGAACTCGGCAGACACCCCGGCCAGTGCGATAAAACCGACGCCGGTGGCCACCGACAGGTTGAACCCCAGCCAGTAGAGGAACCACACCCCGCCCGTCAGGGCGAACGGCAGCGTGGCCATGATCAGCAAGGCCTCGTCAACGCGAGTAAAGGTCAGGTACAGCAGCACGAAGATGATCAGCAAGGTGGCCGGCACCAGCCACGTGAGCCGAGCGTTGGCCCGCTCGAGAAACTCGAACTGCCCGGAGTAGCTCAAGCTCATGCCCGGCTGCAAGCGCACCTGCTCGTTCACCGCCCGGCGCAGGTCGGCGACCACGGAGGCGATATCCCGCCCCCGCACATCGACATACACCCAACCCGAGGGCCGAGCGTTTTCGCTCTTGAGCATGGGTGGGCCCTCGCTGACCTTGACCCTGGCCACCGTGCCGAGGGTGATCTGGCTGCCCAGCGGGGTGTAGATCGGCAACTGCTCCAGAGCCCCCAACGAATCCCGCCAGTCACGGGGGTAACGCAGGCTGATCGGGAAGCGGGCCAGCCCCTCAACGGTCTCGCCGATGTCTTCACCGCCGATGGCGCCGCTGACGATCGACTGCACATCGGCGATATTCAGGCCATAACGTGCAGCCGCCTGGCGGTCGATATCCACATCGATGTAACGCCCACCAGTCAGGCGTTCGGCCAGCGCCGAGCTGACCCCGGGCACCTCCCTGGCCACCCGTTCGACCGCTTGGGTCACCGCATCGATCTGCTTCAGATCGCTGCCGGCCACCTTGACCCCAATCGGGCTCTTGATGCCGGTGGCGAGCATGTCGACGCGGTTGCGAATCGGCGGTATCCAGATATTGGTCAGCCCCGGAACCTGCACCACGCGGTCCAGTTCGGCCACCAGTTTTTCCGCCGTCATGCCCGGGCGCCACTGGTCGTGGGGCTTGAACTGGATGGTGGTCTCGAACATCTCCAGGGGCGCCGGATCGGTGGCGGTTTCCGCACGGCCGGCCTTGCCGAACACATGCTCGACTTCAGGTACGCTCTTGATCATGCGGTCGGTCTGTTGCAGCAACTGCGCCGCCTTCTGCACCGACAACCCTGGCAGCGCCGAAGGCATGTACAGCAGGTCGCCTTCATCCAGCGGCGGCAGGAACTCGCCGCCCAGGCGCGAGATCGGCCATAAGGCACTGAGGCAAACCAGCAAGGCCACCAGCAAGGTCGTCCTGGGCCGGCGCAATACTGCATCCAACGCCGGTTCATAGAGGCGGATCAACCCACGGTTCAGCGGGTTCTGTTGCTCAGAGGGAATCCGCCCGCGAATCCAATACCCCATCAACACCGGTACCAGGGTCACCGACAGCCCCGCCGCTGCGGCCATGGCATAGGTCTTGGTGAACGCCAGCGGGCCGAACAGCCGACCCTCCTGGGCCTCCAGGGTGAACACCGGGATGAACGACAGGGTGATGATCAACAGGCTGAAGAACAGCGCCGGCCCGACCTCGGTCGCCGCCTGGGTGATCACCTGCCAGCGTTGCTCGCCCTGCAGGGTTTGCCCGGGATGGGCCCGGTGCCAGGCTTCGAGCTTTTTGTGGGCGTTCTCGATCATCACCACCGCTGCGTCAACCATGGCCCCCACCGCAATGGCGATGCCGCCCAGGGACATGATGTTGGCGTTGAGCCCCTGTTGCCGCATCACCACAAAGGCGATCAACACCCCGACCGGCAACGAGATGATCGCCACCAGGGAGGAGCGCAGGTGCCAGAGGAAGATCCCGCAGACCAGGGCAACCACCAGGAACTCCTCCAGCAGCTTGTAGCCGAGGTTGCTCACCGCCCGGTCGATCAGTTGACTACGGTCGTAGGTGGTGACGATTTCCACTCCCGCCGGCAGGCTGTGTTTCAGCTCCTGAAGCCGGGTCTTCACCGCCGCGATGGTTTCCCGGGCGTTCTTGCCGCTACGCAGAATCACCACGCCGCCAACGGCCTCGCCTTCGCCGTCGAGTTCACCAATGCCACGGCGCATTTGCGGGCCAAGCTGCACAGTCGCGACATCGCCCAGGGTCACGGGCACTGCGCCCGCCCCTAGTTTGAGTGGGATCGCGCGAAAGTCATCGAGGGTCTGCAGGTAGCCGGAAGCCCGCACCATGAACTCCGTCTCCGCCATCTCCAGCACTGCGCCACCGGTTTCCTGGTTGGCCCTGCCGATCGCCGCACCGACCTCGGCCTGGGTGATGCCCAGGCTGGCCAACTTCAGCGGATCGAGTTGCACCTGGTACTGCTTGACCATGCCGCCCACGGTGGCGACTTCCGCAACGTTCGGCAGGGTCTTGAGCTCGAACTTGAGGAACCAGTCCTGCAGGGCGCGTAATTGCGCCAGGTCATGCCCGCCGCTGCGGTCCACCAGGGCGTACTGGAAAATCCAGCCAACCCCCGTGGCATCCGGCCCCAAGGCCGGCTTGGCGCTGGCCGGCAAGCGGCTCTGGACCTGGCTCAGGTATTCCAGCACCCGCGAGCGGGCCCAATACAGGTCGGTGCCGTCCTCGAACAGCACGTAGACAAAGCTGTCACCAAAGAACGAATACCCGCGCACGGTCTTGGCCCCTGGCACCGACAGCATGGTGGTGGCCAGCGGATAGGTGACCTGGTTCTCGACAATCTGCGGTGCCTGTCCCGCATAGGGCGTGCGGATGATCACCTGCACATCCGACAGGTCCGGCAGTGCATCGACCGGTGTGCTCTGCACCGACCACACACCCCAGGCGCTGACAAACAGGGTCGCCAGCACGACCAGAAAACGGTTGGCCACCGACCAACGAATCACGGCCGCGATCATGGCTGGGCCTCCGTTTTTTCCAGGCGTTGGACCTGCAACTCATTGTCACGCGGGCTCAGCGCCACCCGCACCTTGTCGCCGACCTTGAGGCCCTGCGCCAGGCCAGGGCTGGCCAGGGGGAACGTCATGGTCATGGCCGGCATGCCCAGGCTCTTGAAGGGACCATGGGCCAGTGTGACCTCCCGGCTGTCGATGGCCAGGACTTGACCCCAGGCTTCATGCAGGACGGGCGCAGGCGCCGCCAACGAGGCGGCGACGATGCCCTTGAGACTGGCTTCCGAATCCAGCAGGAACTGCCCGGACGCCACCACCCGCTGCCCCTCCTCCAGGCCTTTGAAGATGGCTGTCTGGCCAGCGCTGTCCGGCCCCGGCTGCACCTCCACCGGGCGGTATCGCCCACCGTCTTCGGCCAGCATCACCAAGGCTCGCTGACCGGTGCGAATCACCGCCTCGCTAGGCACCCACAGCAGCGCTTGCTGGGTCGAACGCTTGAGGCTGACCTGAGCGCTCATGCCAGGCCGTAACCGACCTTGCGGGTTAGGCAGCTCGACCCGTACCTCAAGTGTGCGGCTATCGGTATTGGCCTGTGGAAGGATCGCGTCGACCTTGCCGACAAACACCTCCCCCGCAAACGCCGGCAAACGAGCCTCGGCCACCTGCCCCGCAACGAGCGAACCCGCCTGCGACTCCGGGACCGCCACCGCCAGCCAGACGCTGTCAAAGCCGTTGACCCGGGCCAGGGTCTCACCGGCCGCCAGGGTCATGCCCTGGCGGACATTCAGCTCTTGCAACACGCCACCGATGGGGCTGGTCAGCGTCAAGCTCGGCTGGACCTTGCCGCTGCGCTCGACCTGGGCGATCAAGGCCGTCGGCATCCCAGTGAGGCGCAATCGCTGGCGAGCAGCCGCCAGCAGGCCGGCATCGCCACTGGCCTTGAGCGCCAGAAACTCCTCCTGGGCGCCCGCCCATTCCGGCACAAGGATATCCGCCAGGGCCGCGTTGGCCTTGAGCAGATCCCCCGGCGCACGGGCATACACCCGCTCGACAAACCCCGCAGTGCGCGGCTGAATGACCGCCACCTCACGCTCGTTGAAGGTCAGCACACCGACGGCCTCGACGCGGCTGGCCAACACCCCACGGGTGACGGTGGCCAGGCGCAGGCCGAGGTTCTGGGTCAGGCTCGGGTCGATGCGCACCGCCGCCTGCTCTCCCTGGCCATCCCCCTCGGCGTAGCGTGGCACCAGTTGCATGTCCATAAAGGGCGACTTACCCGGTTTGTCGAACTTCTGTTGCGGGTACATCGGGTCGTACCAGTACAGTGCCTTGGGCTCGGCCCCGGTCGCGGCCCTGGCGCCCTGTTCCGGCACGGCTCCCGGCACCGCGCCGGCTGACGTCTGCGCCAGCCAGTAACCGCCCGCTCCTCCCAGGGCCAGCGAGACGCCGGCCACCCCTACGACTTTCCAGATCAGCGAATTCATTGCGCGGTCTCCCCGTAGGCGAAGTACAGCCGAGCGCTGGTCAGGGCACGCTGCTCTTCGATATCGATCTGCTTGAGGCGTGCTTCGATCAGTTCGCGGCGGGCAGCGACCAGCGCCGCCAGTTCGCCCTTGCCGGCGCGGTAGCTGGCCAGGCTCAGCTCGACCTTTTCCCGGGCCAGCGGCACCAGGCTTTGCTGGTTGCGGCTCACCGCGCGATCCAGGCGCTGGTAGTCGGCCATCTGTGCTTCCAGTTGCTCGGCATGCTCCCGGGACAGGGCTTCACGCTCGGCTTCCAGCTGGCTCAGCTCGGCCTGTCGGGCGGCAATCCTGGGGTTCTGCCGGGAGCCGGGAAACAACGGCAGGTCCCAGGAAAACTGCACGCTGACCATGTCGCCAAACTCACGGCCACGGCGCTGATAGTCCAGCTCCCAGCTCCAGTCCGACTGTTTGTCAGCCTCGGCCTCCTGCACCCGGGCTTGCGCTTCGCGGGTCATGGGCACAAACGCTGCCAGCGCGGGATGGTGTTGCAGCTTATGGGCATAGCCTGCGCCGTCCACCGGCCATTTTGGCAGGCGCCCTTCAGGCCGATCGTTGGCGGCACTGCCGATCCAGCGCCTGAGAGCGGCTCGGGCCTGGATCCTCTGGCTGACCAACTCATCCTCGCGCTCCGCCAGTTGTGCGGCTTCCTGGCGGGGCGTCACCGCATCGGCCGGCAACCCGCGGCCACCGGCAGTCTGTGCGCGGACGGTGTCGGCCAGCAGTCGGTTTTCCTTGTACAAGTCCTGGAGCAGCGCCTCCTTGCGCTCCACCGAATAACTGCCGATCCAGGCCAGGGCCGTGGCCTGGCGCACATTCAGCAGCTCTACCCGACGCTCGGCAGCGGCCCGCTCGATCGCCCCGGCGGCCACCTCGATGCGTGCCTTGCGTTTGTCGCTGTTGGGCATTTCCTGGCGGATCCCGACCATTTGCGCAGTCATGGGGTCCTGGTCGACGCGCCAGCGATCCGCACCGCCAATGGGGTAGTTCTGCATCCCCAGCAACAACTGCGGGTCAGGCAGTTCTCCGGCGGGGATGGCCGCGCTGCTGGCGGCCTGGATTTTTGCGTCTTGGGCATTCAGCGATGGCGCGTTGTGCTCGGCCAGCCGCAACGCCTCATCAAGGGTCAAGGCGCCAGCGAGGCTCGGCCAGACCAGCACGCCTGCCGTCAGGCCGGCCACGAGGGACCAGCCTGTGCAATAGCACTTGGGGTTCATGTTGACGATTCCTGTGATGATCCACCACGCACCCGGCAAACAGGCGCGCAGCCACGTCATCCCGTTGAAACGGAATGAAATTCAGGGGGATACAGGAATCAGGCCCGGGGCGGTCGCCACACCCCGGAAGGTGTTTGCGCCGGTAGGAAATCGCTGGAGAAGGACAGCACGATGGGGTGGCTCAAGGTCACGGCAGGCTTGACGATCGAGACTTGCAGCATGCCGCCGGTCTTGCATTCCTGGCCTGGCTTGCAGGGTTTGCCGTGCTCGACCGGGCTTTTCGTATCGTCGCAGCAGTCCATACCCATGTCGTTCATCATCGCCATGCCCATGGTTTTCATCGGGCAGGGTTCGGTCGGCGCCTGAACGCCCGCCATCCCGCTGAGGGGAAGCGCCAGGCTGATCAGGAAGACAAGACAAAACCGCAGGTAGCGTTGCATGGGCTGGAGTCTAGTGGTGGGAAACGAATCTTACAATTGGGCTGATCGTATAAACACGGCTGCCCGCAATAATCGCCGGCCCCGCATTAAACCAGGATTAACTTGCAAAAAAAACTGCAACGGCGATTCGAAATCAATCGCCCCTTTCAGCACATCACATCAGCAATGGCGGGCATACCGTTGTCTTGTCGCCCCCGACGTCGAAGGAGGACATGATTAAGGCAGATTTTTTTGAGCGTTTGGAAATTTTTAATATTGAGCTAATCGGCCCCAAGCATCCTCTCTACGAAATGAAAGAACTGAGAGAAAGTTACTTCTCGCCCTATAGAAAATAGTTGAGGACCGAAATGAAATATTTATTTTTCACTGGTTTTATCATGATGAGCAGCGTTGCTGCTGCGCAAGATTTGACCGCGAGAGCGCCGAGCGAGTCCATTGTAATAGATGGAGAAACGCTCCCTTTAAAGCGCCCAGACTCATGGTTTGTCAAGGATATAGATCGGATCATCAGTATCTCCCCTGTATCAGAGCGTTGTGAGGTAGCCCCCGTGCGAATGGTATACATGGACTCTGAACAAAAAAAATATGTTCTTGAATATAGGGTTATGGGCAATGGCTGCAATTAGCAAAAGGGGACTGAAACTTTTTATTTACGAAAGCACTTCTGAAAAAAAGCCTGGTTAATACAAGGCACGAGCCAAAAACAAGGTGAATTAAAATGTACGTCAAGCCTATTGGAGCGAATGCAGGCTCAACGCACATGCCCTAAACATTACACCAGGGTTACGACAATTTTCCCCCTGGCATGCCCAGACGATTGACGGCTCCACGCTTTTTCAAAATCCATGAAAGGTGAAACCTGATCGAGGACAACTTTTACGGCTTGATCAGCAACGGCCTGCACTACTTCGTTTAGACGATTTCTGTACGAGACGATGAACAGCATACTGGCTGTTACGCCCCGCTCAGCGGCAAGATGTTCGTTGGGTGGCATGACTGCCGATACAAGGCGCCCTCCTGAACGCAGCACATCATAAGACCTGGCCTGGGTTTCCCCGCCTATCAGATCAAGCACTACATCAACGTTGGAAACGACCGCGGTAAAGTCTTCCACTTTGTAGTCGATCACTTGATCCGCCCCCAATTGCTTGGCCAGCGCCAGACCATCACCTGTAGCAGTTGTAATGACCCGTGCTCCAGCCTTGTGCGCAAACTGGATGGCAAAACTACCGACACCGCCTGCTCCACCATGGATCAGAATAGTTTCCCCCTCCAATAGGTGAGCAACCGAAAACAAGGCATGCCATGCAGTGCTGCCGGCAGTAGGAATTGCGGCCCCTTCCGTTGGCGAGAAATCAGGCGGCAACGCGACACACGCGTCAGCGGGTAACACTACAAATTCGGCCAGCGCTCCCCCCAGAGACAGATCGGCACAAGCCACGATTTCATCGCCAACTTCCCATTGCGTCACAGACTCACCAACACGCGCAACGACTCCGGCAAGATCAACACCAAGCGTATGCGGGAAAGTGACTGGAAAAACCTCCGAGCCTTGACCCGAAGCGATAAAGACGTCGAATGGATTCAGTGCGGCAGCCTGGACACGTACTAGAACTTGATCAGACTTAATTGATGGTATCGACATTTCATGGACAGTCGGAACTTCTCTGTAGCCATTGATACGGATAGCTTTCATACTTGAGCCTCTATCATGAAATCATAACGATTTTTTTAATATTCTGAGTTAAGAAAAACCTCACCTCTTTTACTCTAAAAAAACCAAAAATTTTATTAATCAGCGCACCACTTACGGCCTCTAACCTAAAGCCCTTGATGCCGATACAATGTTTTCGCTACGATAATCTCATCATCGGTAAACAACAAGAACGCACACATATGTTCGTACTCAAATTATTAGGAGATGGTGATGCAAAAAGAAGAAACGCAACCACCCAGAGACGATGCCAGACAAGGATGCAAATTGATTGGAATCGTCCTGGATCGAATTGGTGACAAATGGACGGTGATGACAGTGGCGGCGCTGTCTAACGGGCCCCTGCGCTTTAATGCATTGATGCGCAGCGTTTCCTCCGTATCACATCGAATGTTGACCCTAACGTTACGCGGGCTCGAACGTGACGGCATGGTGAAACGTACGATCTATCCCACCACATCCCCTAAAGTGGAGTACGAATTAACCGAAATGGGGTGTTCGCTGATCGAACCGCTACAAGCACTAGGGAAATGGGCAGCGGTACATGGCCCTCTGATCGAAAAAGCACAGGATCAATACGATAGAAAAGCGTTGGCCTTGAAAGCAGACCGTGAATCATCTCGAGCGTGCTGAACATTGCGCGAGTGCCACACTATGTACAAAAAGCAGTGCGCCATGGACTCCTTGACGCGCCTGCCGAATCGATCAGTTGCCGCCGCCTGGGTGGCAACCGCCCTAATCGCACAAGTCGTGATGCCCGAACGTCTACCAGATTTCGACCGCAAGAATCGGGGTGCACGCGCATTGCGAATACTTTTACTGTGAGGCTCCAAACATAGAGGGGGCCACCTTGGTTTCCGTATATTCAGCCCCTGCTTGGCCGCGCCAGTCAGTTTCTGGATTGCCCGGCATCAGCGGTGCAATTGCTGAGTCACTTTTTAGTTAACGAACGGCGGCGAAGGTCATCCATGAAATTATCCGATTATGTTCGGCTACTGGCTCTGGCGGCGATCTGGGGCGCCAGTTTTCTTTTCATGCGCCTCTCGGCGCCTGTTTTGGGGGCATTGCCGACGGCATTTTTTCGCGTGTCGTTGGGCGCCATCGGCTTGGCCGTCATACTCGTTTTTTTAAGAACCCACATTGACTTCAAAGGCAAGTTGAAGCCAATCATGATGCTGGGCCTTATCAATTCTGGCGTCCCATTCTTGATGTATAGCGTGGCTGCACTGTTGTTACCTGCCGGTTATTCAGCCATTTTCAATGCAACCACACCGTTGATGGGGGTGCTGATCGGTTGGTTGTTTTTCAGCGACTCGTTGACCCTGAAAAAGAGCGTCGGCGTGTTGATCGGTTTAATGGGCATCGCATTGCTGACCAGTACCGGCCCCGTCACACTTTCAATGAGTGTGGTCATGGGAGCGTTGTTGTGTTTAGTCGCCACCAGTTGCTACGGCGCAGCAGGGTTTCTGACTAAACAATGGGTGGCTGACAAAGGCGGGCTGGACGCGAAACTCGTCGCGTTTGGCAGCCAGATTGGCGCGACGCTGTTTCTCGCGCCGTTCTTCGCAATCTCAGCCGCTGTAAACCCACCGATAAGCTGGGGTAACCCGCAGGTTTGGATGGCCATGGCGGCACTGGGTTTTGTCTGTACCGCCTGCGCGTACATTCTGTATTTTCGCTTGATCGCCGATATCGGTCCGGTGCGTTCGCTGAGCGTGACCTTCCTCGTCCCCCCCTTCGGCGTATTGTGGGGCGTGATGTTCCTGGGCGAACATTTTTCGGTCGCACATTTGTACGGTGGTGGGCTTATTTGTTTAGCGGTGTGGTGCGTGCTCAGCAAGAGCACGCCGAAGGTAGCCTCCAAGGAAAATCCGGCTCCAGACTGATCCAACACGATCTCTCATCTAGCGGGGTGGAGATGTCGGCGATGGGGCGCGACTCAAACGCATTGCAATGTTGCCGTGTGAAGCAGGCAAGCGTAACGCCCTGAGCCATTTCGATAATGCTCTGGAGCACTCACTTTTTCGAGGTATTGCCCTGGCTCATCGACTGCCTAATAACACTCAACCAACTCAATTTCTTTGGTGTCTTCAGTCAACATCTGTCGCTTGATTGCCATGTAAACAGTCCTGTTTCAATTGTGGTTGCTTCGTCTCCAGCACTCGTTGACTTATTCGCGTTCATTGCTCAAAACGGCTGCGGCGACACCCTCAACCTTGTTCATGATTTTCTTTGATCGACGCTCCTCCAACAATGTCCTGGGCAACACAAACCCTTCAAAACTGCGCTGGGTAATCGGGTTGTTGGCCTTCTCCGCACCTATCCGATAACGCATCAGCCCATCGGCAATGGCAAAGGTCAGGTCCACGCTGGTGGCGGTTCTTGCGTTGAGGTGTCCACGGCTAAGCAGCCGAAACAACGACCAGGGCCCCCGATAGCTCAGGCTGGCGGTATTGCCGGTGCTGTGCATCAGGGTCAGCTGGCTGCCATGGGTATTGCCCAGGCTGTTGGGCCACACCAGCCCCGTGCGTTGCGGCGCACCGTGCTGGTACGGGATCAATTGGCCGTCAACGCTGAGCATGCTGCTGAGGCGGGAGGCGCTCAGCGCCAGGGGTTCGATGGTGAGTTGCACTGCCAGGTGACCGCGGTGGTTGAAGAAGGTGTCGCGGATGCGTTCGATCTTTTTCAGCTGTTCCAGCACGTCGCTGCGCACCAGGTAGCCGCCAAGGCTATCGGAGTACAGGGCATCGAGGTTGTCCTTGAGGAACACGTTCAGGTATTGATCATGGAACTGCTGCAGGCGCCCCTGCGGGCCGAAGAAGGCTTCGAAGTCTTCCAGCGAAGCGTCCTCGCCGCTGGCCTTGAATGGGTAGCGACCCGCCAGGCGGTCCTGGTAGAAGCTGTAGATCTCACTGTCCCAGCGTTTTTCCAGTTCGCGCAGGGCAGCAATCACCAGTACTTGCGAGGTCTGGTCGGCGAGCTTTTTGACGTGCTGGTTCAGGGGGTCGGGCAGGCCCACAGCGACACGTTGTAGGTTGGCGATGGGGTCGGCACCGCCCAGGGAAAAGCGGTTGAGTACGGTTTTCAGCGCCGCTTTGCCGGGGTCTGGGTTGTCGTGCACGGCTTTGGCGTAGTCGTAGACGGCATTGACGGAACGCAGGGTTTCTTCGTAATAAGACGGCTGCCCGCCTCGCACAGTGATCAGTTCCGCCAGGCTGGAGAACGCGCGCCGGATAGCCGCGGCTTGTTGCTGGCCGTCCGACACTTTGTCCAGCGCAAGCGGTTCTTGCCCTTCGGCCAAGGGCACCGACGGGTAGATCACACTGTTGTCGCGCAGGGTCTCCAGCAAGCGCCGCAGGGGGGCTGCCGGGCCGGTGACTTGTTCCAGTACCGCCACGCCATGGCTGAGATCGTCGAAGTCGGTGACCGCAAACTGATTCAGCGCACGTCGCCAGCTGTCGACGTAATCGGCGCTGTACAAGGCGCGGACACGTTGGGTCAGCATGTTGCGGTCTTCGTTGGAGTAGTCCAGGCGTTGCCGTTCGCCGAGTACCCACTGGTCGATCATGGCCAGTTCGACGATGCCCTCGGTGCCGGGCTCGAAATAGTCCTTGAAGCCTTTGGCGGTGAGCAGGGGCGCCATTAGCAGGCCACTGCCCTCCTGGTCAGCGTTCAGCGGACGGTAGACGATATCGAACGCTGGCCCCACCTCATTGCGCAGGTCCAACGGGCGATGCAGGCGCTCAAGAGCACCCTGCTTCAGGCTCATATAGACCCGTTCAGCCATGGGCAACTGGCGCAATTGTTGTTGCACCTGGGCAATGCGCTCACGGTAGTGAGGGAGATCGGCGTCGGCGTATTTGAGCGCGTAGCCCAAGTGCCCCATCAAATCAGCCTGCAACTGGCCCTGACCCGGATAGGCGCGCTGCCACTGTTTGGCTACCCATTCCTGGACGATGGCCGGGCGGCGGTTTTGGCGTTCTTCGAGCATGCGGTAGACGCGCAAGGCCGACAGTTGCTGATTGCTGCCGGCGGGCGCGCTGTTGATGGCGTCCAGCACACCGCTGGCAATCGCCGGCAGGAAGCGTTTGGACAACAGATTCAAATAGGCCTCATCCACCGTAGGACCAATCGCCCGGCCCTGATACAGGCCCATATCCGACAACAGCGGCCAGGCTTCACGATAATCGCCATACACCAGCACCGCATCGCGGATCTGGTCGAGCGGCGCCAGCAGATTACGGCCCGTGGTGTCGACCTTGAGGTCAATGTCTCGCCCACTGAACTCCTGGCTCTTGGCCAATACGCTGGCGGCTTTTTCACGGTTGATACCGAAGTAAAACTGCCAGGTCCCAATGGCCACCAAACAACCTAGCGACGCGACACTGAAACCGGCGATCAGCAACCGCCGCTTGGTACGAGCCACCTTGATGTTGTCACCCGCCAGGCCCGCTTCGGGGTAGATCACCCGCTGGAACAATTGCTGGGCGAAGTAGATGACCGTGCCACCGGCCGGTTTGACCTCGGGCGGCGGAGGCGACAGTTGATACGCCTGCCCGGCCTCTTTGATAAAGGCGTTGCTGAGGGTGCCCTGTTGCAACACCGATGAAAAATACAGCCCACGCACCAGCGCCGGGGTGGTGAACCGATCACTGCCAAGCATTTCGCTCAGGAAGCCGAACAATGCCGGACGCACGCCGGCCATTTGACGCACTAACGCCTGCAAGCGATCACGCTCGATCACGGTGTGCGACTCACCCACACCGTCAAAAATCTGCTCGCTCAGGCAGGTGACAAACGCCTGGTATTGACGCGTCAGTTCCGCCAGCCATGCGTCGAAATCGTCCACCGCTTCCAGGCTGAAGGTGAAGCCCAGCAGGTCTTCGCGCCCGCTGCGTGACAATCGGGCAAAAAACTCTTCGAAGCCTTCCAGCAAATCGAACTTGCTCAGCGTCACGTACACCGGCAAGCGCGTGCCCAATTGCCGTGTCAGCTCATACAAGCGAGTGCGCAACAGGTTCGCATGCGCCTTGCGCTGTTCGGGACCTTGAGCCAGCAAGGCTTGCACATCCATCACCAGAACCACGCCGTTGAGCGCCCGACGGCTGCGGTTACGCGCCAACCAATCGAGCAGGTGCAGCCAGAGGCGCGGGTGAGTGCCAGGCGGCAACACCGGCTTGATCTTGCCCCGTTCGACGTTGCCGTCAGATGACTCGGGCTGGCTGAGAAACTCCCCCGGCGGGTCGATTAACACGGCTTGATCACCGATCCACCAATCCACCGGGTAGGCGAGTTGCTCCTCCTGGTGTGCCCTGACCCCAGCCTTGGTCACATGGGACAAGGCAAAGCTCTGGTTGGAGCGGGTGATCAGGCTGGTCTTGCCCGCATTTTCCTCGCCCAGCACCAGGTACCACGGCAATTGATAGAGCGAACGGCGGCGCTCCATGTTGTTCAACAGGTTGCCCAGGCTGCGATCCAGTGCCCGCTCCTGCGCTTCTATATACGGCAGGCACGGGTCGGCTTGCAGCGCGGCCTCATGCTGGCGTTCGATCTGCTGGCGCTGGTAACGATCACGGACTCGCCATGCCCAGACCAGCAACGGCACCACGATCACCACGACACTGGCCGAGACCCGCATTGCCAACTCGACCAACGGCTGATGCTCGCGCCAAGTCCATTGTGGGCCCAGCCACCAGATGGCGATCAACAGGAACACCGTACCCAGTAGCACCAGTATCGGTATTGCCTGGTTGAATTGATGCAACACCGGCAGGCCCCAGCGTTTGAGGTAACTCCATACCCTTTTCATGAATCGCTCCTAGCGTCTTTACAGCGTTCGTTCCCCATCGACAGGATGAACATGAGCTCCTTCGTTCTCACTGATGCCCCTACTACCGTCATGGCTTGCGCGCCTCAAAACTGGCGATGAATTCATCAAGGATGCGTTTGCTTTCGGCAGCCTCTTCGGGAGTAGGCCCGCGGGGGTTGAACCAGGGATCCGGTTTGGGTGCGACCGCACCGTAGCGGATGCGCACGGACTTGAGGATCGCATCCCACACGGCCATGGCTTCGTAGTCGGTTAGAGAGGGGTTGACGGGCTCTGTCGGCTCAGGAAGTTGCCAGAGCGGTCGTTCGTAGCCTCTGCTTGCGAAGCTGGGTAGGGTCCAGCGCACCAGGTCTTTGGGTTTACTCGGGTCAATGGCGGAGCGTTTTTTTCCGCCTGCCGACAACCGAAACCCCATGGCTGGGCGATTCAACGAAGGATTGTCGCGATAGTTCTCGCTCACAAAGAGTATTTGACGGTGAGTGTCATCACTGAAACCGATCAGGGACTCTTCGGCTTGCATGTCGGCCAGGGTGATTGGCCCAGCCCGCAGATTTTCATAGTCGCCAGCGAGAAATATTTGCGTGTCCTTTTGAGTTCGGACATGCAAGCGCTCTTTTTCATCCGGGGATAAGGCGTTGATGTAGACGTTCAGCGCCACATCCGAAGCTGGGGGACGAAAGTAGAAGCTAGCGATCTCCTGATCGTGATGACTCCTGATGACGATGGGCCCCAAGGCGAAACCTGCACCGGCGTTCTGCGGGGCGGTCACCTTGAAGATTTCTGTGGAGAGTT